>Ga0116230_10000073_pt1 | contig 69997 bp, 59 predicted proteins | sample S1TSphfallax_3_FD_88678 | JGI IMG/M metagenome (GOLD analysis project Ga0116230, IMG submission 88678) | Host-associated microbial communities from peat moss isolated from Minnesota, USA - S1T2_Fd - Sphagnum fallax MG | ecosystem: Host-associated > Plants > Peat moss > Unclassified | place...
AGGTATTCTTCACATGACGAAAATGTATGTTGGCAATCTCCCGTTCTCAATGGACGAGTCCGCGGTACGCGCGCTGTTCGAAAAGCATGGCGCGGTACAATCGGTGGCGTTGATTAACGATCGTGACACCGGGCGTCCCCGTGGTTTCGGTTTCGTTGAAATGGCAAGCGCGGATGCCGCGCGCGCCATGCAGGCCTTGAACGGCCACGACGTCGACGGGCGTGCGCTGAAGGTGAACGAGGCGCAGGAGCGCACCGGTGGCGGCGGTGGCGGCGGCGGTGGTTCCCGCGGTCCGAAGCGCTGGTAAAAGAGCGCTTGCCGTAGGGCGAAGGACCGGGGCCACAGCGATGTGGCCCCGGTCGTTTCTGGGCCTTGCCCGGGCGTTTCTCAGCGCCGATTAATTTTCGCGATAGGGTTTACCCTGGCGGCATCATTGCCTATAATCGCGGCCCTCGGCTGGGTCATCGATTACTTTGACTCGATGCATGCGGTTTTTTGAAAAGCCCCCGATGGGGCTTTTTCGTTAAAGAGGGGGCCGATGGTCCCCTTTTTTGTTTGTGAAGGATTCGCCTTTATGCGCGACGCGCTTGTGCGCTTGTTGGAGCCGACGGTCGAATCGCAGAACGTTGAGCTGGTGGATATCGAGTTCGCCAAGGGCGGCCGCGGCGGTGTGCTGCGAATCTTCATCGACCGTCAAAGCGACGCGGTCGAGGGGATCACGGTGGAAGATTGTGCGCGGGTGAGTCACGCGGTCAGCCAGGTGCTCGAGACCGAGGATCCGATCAAGGGCCATTACACGCTCGAGGTGTCCTCTCCCGGCTTCGATCGCATCTTGCGCAAACGGGCACATTTCGAGCGCTTCGTGGGCGCGCGGGTGCTGGTCGAGTTGAAGTTGCCGCAAGACGGACGCCGGCGCTTCATCGGCGCGCTGCGGGAGATCGATGACGAGGGAATCGTCGTGATGGTGGACGGACAGGATCATCGGCTGTCCTTCGAGCGGATTCAAAAGGCGCGATTGCGACCGGAATAGCGATCAGGAGTTTAGGTTCCATGAACAAAGAAATTTTGATGGCGGTTGACGCGGTTTCGAACGAGAAGAGCGTCGACAAGGAAATCATCTTCGACGCGCTCGAGGCGGCTCTCGCGTCTGCGACGCGTAAGAAGCACGGCGAAGAACTCGACGTGCGCGTATCGATCAATCGCAAGACCGGTGGCTACGACACCTTCCGCCGCTGGAAGGTCTTCGCCGATGACTCCACGGAGCTCGAGGTGCCCGAGCGCGAACTGCGCCTCGACGACGCGCGCGACATCGACAAGGACGTGGAGCCGGGCGGCTACGTCGAGGAGCCGATGGAGTCCGTGCCGTTCGGCCGCATCCTCGCGCAGACCGCCAAACAAGTCATCGTACAAAAAGTCCGCGAAGCCGAGCGTGCCCAGGTCGTCGATGCCTACAAGGACCGCGCCGGGACGCTCGTCAGCGGCATCGTCAAGCGCGTCGACCGCAATGGCGTGTTCGTCGACCTCGGTGCGAACGCCGAGGGGTACATTCCGCGCGAGGAGTTGATCCCGCGCGAGCCGGTGCGTTCTCAGGACCGCATCAAGGCCTACCTCAAGGAGGTGCGTTCGGAGCCCCGCGGCCCGCAGCTGTTCCTGTCGCGCACGGCGCCCGAGTTCCTGATCGAGTTGTTCAAGCTCGAGGTTCCCGAGGTCGGTCAGGGTCTGATCAACATCCTCGCGGCCGCGCGCGATGCGGGCGTGCGTGCGAAGATCGCCGTGCGCAGCAACGATCCGCGCGTCGATCCGGTCGGTGCCTGCGTCGGCATGCGCGGCTCGCGCGTGCAGGCGGTCTCGAACGAGATAGCCGGCGAGCGCGTCGACATCATTCCGTTCGACGACAACAGCGCTCAATTCGTGATCAACGCGATGGCGCCGGCCGAGGTCACGTCGATCGTCGTCGACGAGGATTCCCATGCGATGGACATCGCGGTCTCGGAGGACAAACTGTCGCAGGCGATCGGTCGCGGCGGCCAGAACATCCGCCTCGCGAGCGAGTTGACGGGATGGGAGCTGAACGTCATGAGTGAATCGCAGGCGGAAGCCAAGAGCGAGACGGAATCCTCGGCGCTGCGCGAGACCTTCATGAAGCAACTCGACGTCGATGCGGATGTCGCGAGCATCCTCGTGCAGGAGGGATTCTCGACGATCGAGGAGATCGCCTACGTGCCGGCGAGCGAATTGAACGGTATCGAGGAGTTCGACGAAGAGATCGTCAAGGAGCTGCGCACGCGCGCGCGCGACGTGCTGCTGACCCAGGCGATCGCAAGCGAGGAGTCGGCGACCGGCGGCGAGCCAGCGGCGGACCTGATCGAGATCACGGGTGATCCGCTCGCGCGCGCGCTCGCGACGAAAGCGGTTCGCACCCGCGAGGACCTCGCGGACCTGTCGGTCGACGAACTCATCGAAATCGGCGGCGTAGACGAGAAGCAGGCCGCAGAACTCATCATGGAAGCCCGCAAGCACTGGTTCGCGGAAGAAGCGAAGGCTTAGGAGCATCAGTATGGCAGATGTAACGGTCGCCCAATTCGCGGAAGTTTTGAAGGTCCCCGTTGATCGGCTGCTTCAACAGCTCGATCAGGCCGGTATCAAGGTCGTAGGCGCCGAGGACATGATCAGCGAGGATGCCAAGCACGAGCTGCTCACGCATCTGCGCCGCGCGCACGGCCGCGAGGACGCGCAGGCGGACGCTGCGCCACGCAAGATCACGCTGCGGCGCAAGTCCCAGTCCGAACTGAAGCTCGCGAGTCCCCAGGGCCGCGCGCGCACCGTCAATGTCGAAGTGCGCAGCAAGCGCACCTACATCAAGCGCGAAGTACTCGAGGATCAGGCCCGACTGCAACAAGAAGAGATCGACCGCCAGCGCGAGACCGAGGAGCAGGCGAAGGTCGCTCTCGAGCGCGAGGAGCACGAGCGGCGCGAGCGGGAGCGGCTCGACCGCGAACGTCAGGAGGAGGAGAGCCGCCGCCGCACCGACGAAGAGGTCAGAAAGCGCACCGCGGAAGAGGAGGCAAGGCGCCAGGCGGAGGTGCAGGCGCGCGAGGTGGCCGAACGCGAACGCAAGGCGGCCGCGGCCAAGGCCGTCAAGCCGGCCAGGGAGGTCGTCGACGACAAGACGACCCGCTATGGGCGCCAGGAGCTGCACATCGTCGGCGACGTCAGCTCGCGCCACAAGAAGAAGAAATCTCGTGACGGCCGGCGCCGCGTCGGCAGCGACAGCGACGCGAAACACGGTTTCGAGCGCCCGACGGAGCGGGTCGTGCGCGAGGTCGCGATCGGCGAGGCGATGACCGTGGCCGAACTCGCCCAGAAAATGGCGGTCAAGGCGACCGAAGTCATCAAGGTGATGATGAACATGGGCGTCATGGCGACGATCAACCAGATGATCGAGCAGGACACCGCCGTCCTGGTCGTGGAGGAGATGGGCCACACCCCCGTCCTGCGCAAGGAAAACATCATCGAGGACGATCTGCAGGGCAGCGACGACCCGACGCTCGAGGTTTTGCCGCGTCCCCCCGTCGTCACGGTCATGGGTCACGTCGATCACGGCAAGACGTCCCTGCTCGACTACATCCGTCGCACGAAAGTGGCCGCGGGCGAGGCGGGCGGAATCACCCAGCACATCGGCGCCTATCACGTTGAAACCGCGAAGGGGATGGTGACCTTCCTCGACACGCCGGGTCACGCCGCCTTCACCTCGATGCGCGCGCGCGGCGCACAGGTGACGGATATCGTGATTCTGGTCGTCGGCGCCGACGATGGCGTCATGCCGCAGACGATCGAGGCGATCCAGCACGCTCAGGCGGCGAAAGTGCCGATCGTGGTCGCCCTCAACAAGATGGACAAACCCGAAGCTGACGCGGAGCGCGTCAAGCAGGAGCTGACCAAGTACGGTGTGATCCCGGAGGAATGGGGTGGCGAAAACATTTTCGTGCCGGTCTCGGCGCGTACCGGTCAGGGCGTCGATCAACTGATCGACAGCATCCTCTTGCAGGCCGAAGTGCTCGAGTTGAAGGCGCCGACCGAGGGTTTTGCCGCCGGCTTCGTGATCGAATCGAGTCTGGAGAAGGGGCGCGGTGCGGTCGCTACCGCGCTGGTCCTGCGCGGGACCTTGAAGCTCGGTGATGCGATCCTCCTCGGCCAGGAGTTCGGGCGGGTGCGCGCGCTGTTCGATGAGTCGGGTCGTCCCGTCGATTCCGCCGGTCCGTCGATTCCGGTCGTCGTGCTCGGCCTCTCGGGCGCGCCGAATGCTGGCGACGAGCTTCTGGTCGTGGAGAGCGAGCGCAAAGCCCGCGAGGTCGCCATGCACCGCCAGGCGAAGTCCCGCGACGTCAAGCTGGCGAAGCAGAGCGCGAACATGCAGGACGTCTTCTCGAACATGGGGGAGAGCAAGCCCAACGTCGTGCAGTTGCTGGTCAAGGCCGACGTGCAGGGCAGCGTCGAGGCGCTGCGCGATTCCTTGAACGCGCTATCGACTGGCGAAGTCGCCGTCAACGTCGTCTCGAGCGGAGTCGGCGGTCTGACCGAGTCCGACGTCACGCTCGCGGCGGCTTCCAAGGCGCGCATCATCGCCTTCAACGTCCGCGGCGATGCCGCGGCGCGTACGGCGATCAAGGATCACGGCGTCGACGTGCGCTACTACAGCATCATTTACGAGGCGATCGACGACATCCGCGCCGTGCTCACGGGCATGCTCGCGCCCGAGGTGAAGGAGCAAATCGTCGGCCTCGCAGCGGTGCGCAGCGTGTTCCGCTCGAGCAAGTTCGGCACCGTGGCGGGCTGCATGGTCATCGACGGTTACGTGCGCCGCAATTTCCCCATCCGGGTATTGCGCAACAACGTCGTGATCTTCGAGGGGGCGCTCGAGTCCCTGAAGCGCTTCAAGGACGACGTCAACGAGGTGCGTGCCGGCACCGAGTGTGGCATAGGCGTGAAGAACTACAACGACGTCCAGGAAGGCGATCAGATCGAGTGCTACTCGCGGGTCGAGGTGGCGCGCACCCTGTAGGGGTGCCGCGCCGCCTGGTGTCCCGCGATGCCCCGCGACAATCCACGCGCCCGACGGATGGGCGAGCAGATTCAGCGCGAGCTCACGCTGCTTCTGCGTCGGGCCGTCAAGGATGCCCGCATCGGCAACGTGACGATTACGGCCGTGGATGTGACCGGCGATCTGCGCACCGCCAAGGTGTTTTATCTGGTGTTCGGGCGGGATGGGCCGGACCCCCAAGTGCAACGCGGTCTCGAGAGCGCTGCGGGTTTTTTGCGCAACGCCTTGTCGAAGGCCCTGATGATCCGCTACACGCCGACCTTGAGTTTCGAGCTGGATACTTCGATCGAACACGGTGTGCGCTTGACGCAACTGATCGATGCGGCGAATCGATCCGATGCCGGCGCCGACGAGGCAACGGACGAGACATAAGGCCATGCGGCGCAACGTGCACGGCATCCTGCTGCTCGACAAGCCCCTGGGTCTGAGTTCGGCCGGCGCGGTGGCGCGAGTCAAGTACCTTTATCAGGCGCGCAAGGCCGGACACACCGGATCGCTCGATCCACTCGCCTCCGGCGCGCTGCCGATCTGCTTGGGCGAGGCCACGAAATTCGGGGCGCACCTCCTGGACGCCGACAAGACCTATCGCGTGGTCGCGCGCCTCGGCGAACGCACCGCCAGCGCGGATTTGGAGTCGCCGGTGATCGAGCGGCGTTCGCTGCCGCCACTCTCGTCAGCGGCGGTCGAGGCCGCCCTCGCGGCCTTCCCGCGCGACTATGCGCAGGTGCCCCCGATGCATTCGGCGCTAAAACAGGCCGGCAAGCCGCTGTATGAATATGCCCGCGCCGGGATCACACGGGAGCGCGAAGCGCGCTTGATCCGCATCCATGAGCTGCGCCTGCTCGATTGGACGGCCCCCGATCTGTGCTTCGACGTGCGCTGCTCGAAGGGCGCATACATTCGAGTGCTCGCCGAGGATCTGGCCGAACGGCTCGGCACGATTGCCCATCTGATCGGGCTGCGACGCCTCGGGGTGACCCCGTTCGAGAGCGAACCCTTGTGGACCTTCGAGTCCTTGGAGGCGCTTTGCGCCTCCGCGCTGAGCCGAGTCTTGTTGCCGGTCGATGCCGCGTTGCGCGGCTGGCCCCGCCTCGATCTGCCGCCTGGCGGGGTCGAGGCGTTTCGCCAGGGCCAGACCGTCGAGACCCCGGGCAACGAGCTCGGGACCGTGCGTATCTACGCGGAAGGACTGGGGTTTTTAGGACTGGGCGAGGTCCGTGAGCCCGGCCGGCTCGTGCCCTTGCGGCTCATTTCGGCGGTCGCTAATCGAGCTTGAGGCAAACTGCCGCGGCGCGTACAATGCGCGCCTTCCTAAAGGGTCTAAGTTATTGATTGAGGATTGATTTCAATGCCACTCACTCGAGAAGAAAAGACGGGCGTCCTCGCCAAGTTTCAGCGCAGCGCGGCGGACACGGGCTCACCCGAAGTTCAAATTGCTTTATTGTCGGAGCGAATCAACGGTTTGAGCCAGCATTTCACTGCGCACAAAGCCGATCATGCTTCGCGTCGTGGATTGCTCAAGATGGTGAACCAGCGCCGCAAGTTGCTCGACTATCTCAAGAGCACGACGCCGGAAAAGTACACTCAGGTGGTCGAGCGCTTGGGGTTACGCCGCTGACAGGCGCGCCAAAGCACGGCCTTGAACGGCCCTGCACGTCATCTAAATCACCGACTAAAAAGGGGCAGCCTACGTGAGCGCTACCAAGAAGAGCTTTCAATATGGGGATCACACCGTCACGATCGAGACGGGCGAACTCGCACGTCAGGCCGACGGTGCGGTATTGGTTACGATCAACGAGACCGTCGTATTGGTGACGGCGGTGGGCAACAAGAAGGCCGTGCCCGGTCGCGACTTTTTCCCGCTGACCGTAAACTATCAAGAAAAGACTTATGCGGCGGGGCGCATCCCCGGCGGCTTCTTCAAGCGCGAGGGCCGTCCGACCGAGAAGGAAACGCTGACGTCACGCCTGATCGATCGTCCGATCCGTCCGCTGTTCCCGGAAGGCTTCATCAACGAGGTCCAAGTCGTCGCCTCCGTGTTGTCGGTCAACGCCGAGGTCGATCCCGACATCGCCTCGCTGATCGGCGCCTCGGCTGCGCTCGCCATCTCCGGTCTGCCGTTCTTGGGTCCGATCGGCGCGGCGCGCGTGGGCTACAAGGACGGGGCCTACATTCTCAATCCGACGACTTCCCAGCTACTCGATTCGCAGCTCGATCTGGTCGTCGCGGGCACGCAGGAAGGCGTGCTCATGGTCGAGTCGGAAGCGGCCGGCCTCAATGAAGAGATCATGCTCGGTGCCGTGGTCTTCGGTCATGAGCGGATGCAGGTGGCGATCCAGGCGATCAACGAACTTGCCGCCGAAGTCGGCAAGCCCAAGTGGTCGTGGGTTGCACCGGCGCCGCACGTCGAATTGAAGAACGCCGTCGCTGCGCTCGCGGAGCACAGTCTCGCCGAGGCTTATGCCTTGACGGAAAAGCAGGCGCGTCATGCGAAGATCGGCGAGATCAAGCACAGCGTGCTCGAATCCCTGACCAAGGGCGATGCGCCGAAGTTCACCGCCGAGCAGGTCGGCGGTGAATTCTTCAATCTGGAATACCGCCTGGTGCGCGAGCGCATTCTCGCGGGACTTCCGCGCATCGACGGACGCGATACGAAGACGGTCCGCAACATCAGCATCCGCACCGGAGTACTCGCGCGTACGCACGGATCCGCGCTGTTCACGCGCGGTGAGACGCAGGCGCTGGTCGTGACCACCCTCGGCACCGGGCGTGACGCGCAAGTCATCGACGGCCTGACCGGGGAGCGCAAAGAGCCGTTCATGCTGCACTATAATTTTCCGCCGTTCAGCGTCGGCGAGACCGGCATGATGGGCTCACCGAAGCGTCGTGAAATCGGCCACGGTAATCTCGCCAAGCGCGGCGTCAAGGCCGTGATGCCCAGCCTCGAGCAATTTCCCTACGTCATTCGCGTCGTTTCGGAAATTCTTGAATCCAACGGTTCGAGCTCGATGGCGTCCGTGTGCGGTTCGAGTCTCGCGCTCATGGACGCGGGCGTGCCGATCAAGGCGCCGGTGGCCGGTGTCGCGATGGGCCTCGTCAAGGAAGGCGATCGTTTCCAGGTGCTCACCGACATTCTCGGCGACGAGGATCATCTCGGCGACATGGATTTCAAGGTTGCCGGCACGAAAGACGGAATCACCGCGTTGCAGATGGACATCAAGATTACGAGCATCACGCGCGAGATCATGCAGGTCGCTCTCGATCAGGCGAAGCATGGCCGCCTGCACATTCTCGGCGAAATGAACAAAGTGCTTTCCTCGCCGCGCGCCGTGATGTCGGAGTGGGCGCCGACGATCATCACCTTGAAGATCGATCCGGAGAAGATTCGCGACGTGATCGGCAAGGGCGGTGCGGTGATCCGCCAGATCACCGAGGAAACGGGCACGTCGATCGACATCGAAAACGACGGTACCGTCAAGATCGCATCCGTGCAGGGATCCGCCGGCAGGGAGGCGCAACGGCGCATCGAACTGATCACCGCCGACGTCGAGGTCGGGCGCATCTACGAGGGTAAGGTGGCGCGCCTCATGGACTTCGGCGCGTTCGTGACGATACTCCCCGGGCGGGACGGCCTCGTGCACATCTCGCAGATCTCCGAGGAGCGCGTCGAGCGCGTGGGCGACAAGCTGAAGGAAGGCGACGTCGTGCGCGTCAAGGTGCTCGAAGTGGATCGGCAGGGCCGAGTACGGTTGTCGATGCGCAACGTCGACGCCGCCTGATCGCGCCCCAGTCCTCTTAAGGTCGAGAGAACCGGGCCACGATGGCCCGGTCTTTACTTTTCCTCGACGTGCTCCTCGTGCTCCTTCTCGCCGAATTCACGCGCCACGTCCCTGCCGAGGTCGCGTAGCCGCGTACTCGGACGGTGGCCGTTCGTATGTTCGGCTTGGACGCTGCCCAGCGTCTTCACCCGATCGCGGATTTGCGCCTGCTGGGCGAGCAGGGATTTCATGTTCTGTTCGAGATAACCGCTGACGATCGGCTGCACGCTGCTGCCGTAGGAGCGGATGATCTGGATCAAGAACTCCTGACTCAAGATCGGGTCTGGTTGATGTTCCTGGTCGGAGATCACTTGCAAGAGGATGCTGCGGGTGATTTCCGCATTGCTCTTCTTGTCGACGACGACGAAGTCGATTTTCTCGACGACCAATCGTTGGATCTCGGCCAGGGTGATGTAACGGCTCTCGACGGTGTCGTAGAGTCGCCGATTGGGGTACTTCTTGATGACTCGCGGCTCGCTCATGGGGCTCCTCGCTCGGGGCTGGCCTGCCCGTTCCCGGAGGATGCCGGGTCGTGCTTGACCATGGTGGATTGCACATAATTAACTAGCCGGGCCGAGAATAACGCAACGCAATCCGTCTGTAAGTCAGCGTTTTCTGACGTCCCGATAAGTCAAAGTCGTGAGAGTGAGTCGGCGTTTACCGGCACGAACAAACGCCGGGGCACGCACGCCGTACCCCAGGATGCGAGCGCCCAGCGCCAAATCGCGACGATTCCGGCCGTCGCGAGGTCCGCCGGCGGCCGCATGCCGAGCAGTTCGAGGACCGCGCAGAGTTCCAATTCGGGATTCCCGGCGTCGAGACTTACGCTGCGGCGTGACTTGGCGAGTTTCGCGCCATCCGCTTCGACGAGTGCCGGCACGTGGGCGTAGCGTGGCCGTGGCAGGCCGAGCGCTTCCTGGAGATAGATCTGGCGCGGCGTGTCGTCGAGCAGATCGGCTCCGCGCACGATGTCGCTGACGCCCTGAGCGGCGTCGTCGACGACGACGGCGAGCACATAGGCGATGATTCCGTCACGCCGTCGCATGAGAATGTCGCCGCTGACGACCGCGACGTCCTGGCGAAATACCCCCTGAATCCGGTCGGTGAACGTGATCGGACGCGGTTCTACCCGCAAGCGTCGTCCGCTCGCTGCGGAGGGTTTGAGCGCGCCGGTGCGACAGGTGCCGGGGTAACGGGTCGCCCCTTCGAGTTCCCGGCGTGAGCAACTGCAGTCGAAGGAAAGGCCCTCGCGCTCGAGACGGGCAAGTGCGTCCAAGTAGTGCTCGATGCGATCGCTCTGATGGGCGACCGCGCCGTCCCACTCGAATCCGAAACGCTCGAGGGTCGCCTGCATGCGCGATGCCGCGCCCGGCACGACGCGCGGGCGGTCGAGGTCTTCGATGCGCAACAGCCAGCGACCGCCGTGGGCACGGGCGTCGAGAAAGCTGGCAGCCGCGGCGTACAGGGAACCCAGATGCAGCTCACCCGTGGGCGACGGGGCGAATCGGCCGACGTAGCGAGCATCGCCGGCCGGCAGGTCCGCACACCGCTTCGGTGCCGGCTCAGCGGTAGCGGTCGTCTCGGTCGCCGTACTGCTTTTCGCGACGTTCCCGCCGCTCCTGTGCCTCGACGGACAGCGTCGCGACCGGGCGAGCCTCGAGGCGCTTGATGCCGATTTCCTCGCCGGTCTCCAGGCAATAGCCGTAGGAGCCGTCTTCGATGCGCTTGAGAGCCTCGTCGATCTTACGGATCAATTTGCGTTCCCGGTCGCGCGTGCGAAGTTCGAGGCTGAACTCCTCTTCCTGGGTGGCCCGATCGTTCGGGTCGGGAAAATTCGCCGCCTCGTCTTTCATGTGCAGCACGGTTCGATCGACCTCGACCATCAAGTCGCGCTTCCAGGTTTGCAGGATGCGCGCGAAATGCTCGAGCTGCTCCTTGTTCATGTACTGTTCGCCGCGCCGCGTAATGTAAGGCTTTACGTTGCGCGGGCCGGCTAACAAACTGGCCGCGGTCGGCGACTCGAATTCACCGTCGTCTTCGTTGGTCGCAACGGCGCGCGGCATCACGAGGGGACGGATATCGAACTTGATCGGGGCGGATTTTTCAGTGCTTTCTTGGGTCGACTCGGGCTTCGACAGGGAGGTTCCGGGAGTCGGGGGTTTGGCGCGCGGCGCCTTGGCTACGGCCGGCTTTGCGGCCGCGGATTTTGTAACTGACTTGGTGGGTTTCACGGCTACCTTGGGTAAAACGGACTTCGGGGTGGCTTTCGTCGGGGGTCGCGCCGCTTTCTTCGCTGCGACCGGTTTGGGAGTTGCTTTCTTCGATATCGCCTTACCTGGCTTTTTGGCCGATTTATTCGGTTTCTTCGAGGGCATTTGAGTCTCCGTCCTCCAAACGAAAGAGCGCGCGATTATACCGACGCCGCCTGACCTGTACAGGTCGCCGCCAACACATTATCGCCTAACTGTAAGTAATTGATTGAAAAGAAATTACCGGATTCGATCCCCAGGCCTCGCTCATGGCAGCACAACCGGGGCCGCGGCGACCCAACCGGGCTGCCGATGTTCGGCAATGACGGTGGTGTAAATCCCGCCTCGGACGTTGAATTCGCCGCTCAGACGCATGAAGCGTGGCGAGGTGGCGGCCACGAGATCCTGCAGAATCGCGTTGGTGACGGCCTCGTGGAAAGCGCCGCGGTCGCGATACGACCAAACGTAGAGTTTCAAGCCTTTCAATTCGACGCAGCGAGTGTCCGGCACGTATTCGAGCTTGAGAGTGGCGAAGTCCGGCTGGCCGGTTTTAGGGCACAAGCAGCTGAACTCGGGAATGGTCATGCGAATCGTATAATCGCGTTCGGGGGCCGGGTTGGGGAAAGTCTCAAGGCTCGTGCTGGGTTGGCTGGTCATAAGGGCTCGAAGATCGCGGAAATATTCCAGGGGTTTACGAAAGTGACGTTTACTTTACACTACGCGCCTCGTCGGCGGCCACGCGCCACAACCCCCCGGCCGGCCGAACCCTAAGGTCCTGAGAGAAGCCATGCGTCTGACGAAATTGAAAATAGCCGGATTCAAATCCTTCGTCGATCCGACGACCGTCACTTTTCCCAGCAGTCTCACCGGCGTCGTGGGTCCGAACGGTTGCGGCAAATCCAACATCATCGACGCCGTGCGCTGGGTCATGGGCGAGATTTCCGCCAAGCATCTGCGCGGCGAGTCGATGGCGGACGTCATCTTCAACGGCTCGGCCGCACGCAAGCCCTTAGGGTCGGCATCGGTCGAGATGGTGTTCGAGAATAGCGAGGGCAAGATCGGCGGTGCTTACGCGAACTACAACGAAGTCTCGCTGCGCCGGACCGTGAGTCGTGACGGGACGTCGGACTATTTCATCAACGGCACGAAGGTCCGCCGCAAGGACATCACGCAGCTGTTTCTCGGCACCGGTTTGGGTTCGCGCAGCTACGCGATCATCGAGCAAGGCATGATCTCGCGCGTGATCGACGCACGGCCCGAAGATTTGCGGGCATTCCTCGAGGAGGCTGCGGGCATCTCGCGTTACAAGGAGCGGCGCCGTGAGACGGAGAACCGCATCGGTACGACCCGCGAGAATCTCGAGCGGCTGAACGACCTGCGTGAGGAGGTGGAGAAGCAAATCCGTCATCTGCAGCGACAGGCCGCGACCGCACGCCGCTATCAGGCTCTCAAGGAGGAGCAACGCAAGCTGCAGGCCGAATTGCTGGCTCTACGCCTGCAGAGCCTCGAGCGCGAGGCGGGCAGCCGCGAGGAGACCAGCAGGAATTGCGAACTCGCGATGCAGGCGGCAATCGCGGATCTGCGCGAGGCGGAGGCCGAAATCGAGAGTATCCGCGCCCGACAATCGGCCCAAGTCGACGCGCTCAGCGCGATCCAGGGCCGCTTTTACGAGGCTGGCTCGGAAGTCACCCGCATCGAGCAAAACATCCAGCACCTGCGCGAATTGCGCCAGCGTCACCGCGCCGACCTCGAACTCGCCGAGACGCAGAGTGCCGAGCTCGCGGAGCTGATCGAGCGGGACCGCAGCCAGATGGCGGCGCTCGGCGCGGAACTGGCGACCATGGAGCCTGGCTTGGACGGCGCGCACGAGGTGGAGCGCGCTTCACGGCTCATGCTCGAACAAGCTGAACACGCGCTCGCGGCCTGGCAGCAAGCCTGGGACCAGCATGCCCGGGCGGTCGCCCTGGGGCAGGGTGAGACCCAAGTCGAGCGGGCCCGCATCGAACAGCTCGACAATCAACAGCGCCGCCTCCTGCAGCAGCGCGAGCGCCAGCAGGCGGAGCGCGCCAGCCTCGACGCGCAGCGGCCCACCGTGTCCTTGGAGGAACTCGGCGAACAGGCGGCGGTCGCCGCGGACGCCGGTGAGCGTGCGCAGCGCGAGCTTCAAGATGTACTTGCCGAACTCGCCGATACGCGCGAGCGGGAACGCGAAGAGACACGGGCGCTGAACGAGCTCCGAGCCCAGTGGCAGAACGCGTTGAGCGCCCAAGTCTCGACCGAGGCGCTGCAACAGGCGGCACTCGGCAAGGCCTCGGGCAAAGTCACGCAGTGGCTCAAGGCTCAATCCCTCGATCAGCAGCCGCGGCTCGCCCAGCAGCTGCGTGTCGAGAAGGGTTGGGAACGTGCTGTCGAAACGGTGCTCGGTTCGTATCTCGAAGCCGTTTGCGTCGATGGACTCGACGGCGTCGCGGAACTGCTCGGCAGTTTCGACGGCGGGCAGCTCGCGGTGGTCACGGGCGGCACCGCGGCGGAGACGGTCGCCGCGACCAGTTCCTTGCGCGCCAAGGTTCAGGGCGCGAGCGTGCTCGGCTCGCTGCTGTCGGCCGTCTACGCCGCCGAGACTCTGACCGAGGCGCTCGCGCGCCGCCGGGATCTGCATGTCGGGGAATCGGTCGTGACACGCGACGGCATCTGGATCGGCCCGGATTGGCTGCGTATCTCGCGCGACCGCGATCCGCACGCCGGTGTCCTCGAGCGCGAAGAGTCTTTGCGCGAGATTCGCGCGCGCGTCGCACGGCTCGCAAACCAGCTCGAGGAGCTGGAACACCAGCTGAACCTCACGCGCGAAAGGGTGCGTGAACGCGAGGATCGGCGCGAGCAGGCGCAAGGCGACGTCAACCGCCTGCATCGGGAACATGTCGACCGCCGCGCCTCCCTCGACTCGGCGCGATCGAGGGTTCAGGAGATCGCGCGCCGCGGGGCGCTGCTCGAGACCGGTCTTGCCGATGTGCAGGAGGAATTGCAGCGCACGGATGCCGACCTGCATACCGCACGCGGCCGCATGGCGACCGCCATCGATGCCCTCGCGGCCCTCGAGCCGCAGCGTGTCGAGCTCGAAAGCGAGCGAGAACGCCTGCGCGCCGCGCTTGCCGCGGCCCGCGTGTCGGCACAATCGGCGCAGCAGGCGGCACGCGATCTTGCCCTCCAGGTCGAGGCGCGCCGCTCCTCATTTGCGTCCTTGACGACTACCGTGGCCCGCGTCGAGCGCCAGCTGGAATCGCTCGAGAAGCGTCGCGACGAACTCGCCGCGCAGCTCGCCGGCGGGGACGAGCCGCTGCTCGTGCTCGAAGCGCAGCTCGAACAGGTGCTCGACGCCCGCGCTCGCGTCGAGAACGAGCTGCACGCCGCCCGCCTCGCAACCGACGAACTCGATGCCGAGCTGCGCGAACGCGACTCAGGCCGCGCCGCGGTCGAGTCGCGGGTCGAGTCAGCGCGCGCCGCGCTGGACGACGCACGCCTCGCGGCCGAGCAAACGCGTGTGCGTCGCGAGAACATTGGCGAACAACTCGCCGCAACGCAATTCGAGCTCGCCGCCCTGATAGAAGGCCTTGCCCCGACGGCCGATCTCGAATCTTGGGAGGCGCAGCTGGCCGAGGTCGGTGGCAAGATCGAACGCTTGGGTCAGGTCAATCTCGCCGCGATCGATGAGTTTAAAGAACAGAGCGAACGCAAGGAATATCTCGACCGGCAGTTCAAGGACCTGACCGACGCGCTGGAGACGCTCGAGTCGGCGATGCGCAAGATCGATCGCGAGACCCGTACGCGTTTCCAGGACACCTTCGATCGCGTCAACGCCGGCTTGAAGGAGAAATTCCCGCGCTTGTTCGGCGGCGGCCACGCCTACCTCGAGCTCGAAGGGGAGGATTCCTCGGCGGCCGGCGTGTCGGTCATGGCGCGGCCGCCCGGCAAACGCAACAGCACGATCAGCCAGCTCTCGGGCGGCGAGAAGGCGCTGACCGCGGTGGCCTTGGTGTTTTCGATCTTCGACCTCAATCCGGCGCCGTTCTGTCTGCTCGACGAGGTCGACGCTCCACTCGATGAGAACAACGTCGGCAGGTTTTGCGACATCGTGCGGGACATGTCCCGCAACGTGCAGTTCATTTTCATCACTCACAACAAGAGCACGATGGAACTCGCCTCACAGTTGGTCGGTGTGACGATGAACGAGCCGGGCGTGTCCCGGCTGGTCGCCGTCGACGTCGACGAGGCCGTGCGCTTGGCGGCGATGTAGGGGGGCATTGGTGAGCGAGCTGCGTGCGATACTCGGCGGCATCGCCTTAGGCTTGCTCGCGCTCATTTGGTGGTGGACCGCGCGCAACTCTCGCCAGGCGCGCGGTAATGGGCATCACCGCGACTCTTCGGGCGCCGCGCACACCGGCGCCGCGCACACCGGCGCCGCGAACTTCGGCCCCGCGGTCAACCCCGGCGCGGTCGGCGAGGACGAAATGGTGACGGTGCCAACGGGAGCGAGCCGCGACAGCGGCGGGTCCGTATCGGAGTGGGGCGTGCCGCCGCTCGAGCCCCTGAGCATCAAGACCGCTGATTTCGATCGCGTGCCGATCCTGGAAATGCCGATGATGGCGGACATAGAGGCCCCGGCCGCGCGCGGCGAACAGACCGTCGAGTTCGCGCATGCGACGCCGCCGGTCTTGACGCAGGTCGCCGAGCCCCCACGACGGCCGGCGCCGCGCCCCCCGCCTCGGCTGCGGACGCCGCCGCCGCGGGTGCCGCCGCCGCGACCCGCGGTAGCGGCGGACCGCACCGACGACAGCGACCGGTTCGCCCCCGTCGAACCGCGCAGCCCGAACGCGAGCGAGCAGCAACGCATCGTCACCGTACGCGTTTGCGCCGTTGGCGATGGGCGATGGTCGGGTGATCAATTGATCGCGGCGCTGGAGTCCCAAGGCCTCGCGTACGGCAAGTACAAGGTCTATCACCGTCGCCACGTAGATGGCCGCAGTCTCTTTTGTGTCGCCAGCATGGTCGAGCCCGGTATCTTCGACATAGCGCTCATGCCGAGCCAGGAATTTCGTGGCTTGTCGCTGTTCGCCGTGCTGCCGGGTCCGGCCGAACCTCTGCAGACCCTCGAGGCGCTGCTCACGACGGCCCGCGCGCTTGCCGACGAGCTGGGCGCCAGCGTCCACGACGAGCAAGGATTGCCGCTCTCGCTACAGCGCGCGGCGGCGCTGCGCGAAGACGTTGCGCGTTTTCAAGCGCAGCTGGCGTGACGTCGCCGCCCGCCAAGCCACCAGTTCCCGTGGCGGCGCGGGTGGCCGAACTGCGCGAATTGCTCGAGCGGTACAATTATCGCTATCACGCTCTCGATGATCCGGAGGTCCCGGATGCCGAGTACGATCGGCTGATGCGGGAACTGCGTGAGCTCGAGCAGCGCCACCCCGAGCTCGCCTCGGCCGATTCGCCGTCGATGCGCGTTGGCGCCGCACCGATCGCGGCTTTCGGCAGCGTGCGTCACCGCGTGGCCATGTTGTCGCTGGACAATGCTTTCAGCGAGGAAGAAGTTCGCGATTTCGATCGGCGCATACGCGAACGCCTGCCGCCCGGCTCACTCGCCTCGGCGCCGCAGTTGGCGTATTCGGCAGAACCGAAGCTCGACGGTCTGGCCGTGAGCGCCTGGTATGAGCAGGGGGCGTTCGTGCAGGCGGCGACCCGCGGCGACGGGGAGACGGGCGAGGACATCACCCAAAATCTGCGCACGATCGGTGCACTGCCGCTGCGTCTGCGTGGGTCTGGATGGCCGAGCCAACTGGAGGTGCGCGGCGAGGTATATATGCCCATCGCAGGCTTCGAGCGCTTCAACGCCGAGGCCGCTGCGCGCGGCGAGAAACCCTTCGTCAATCCGCGCAATGCAGCGGCAGGGAGCCTGCGCCAGTTGGATCCGCGGATCACGGCGGCTCGCCCCCTCGATTTCTTCGTTTACGGTACCGGCTTCGTCGCGGGCGGCGAGTTGCCGCGCACCCAGGGACTGCTGCTGCGGCAGCTGCGCGACTGGGGCTTCAAGATCTCCGCTCAGGTGCGCGCCGTCCTGGGCGTCGAGGGCTGCCTTGCCTATTTTCACGAACTCGCCGCCGCGCGCGCGCGACTCGCCTACCAGATCGATGGCGTGGTCTACAAGCTCGACGACATCGATGCACAAGTCCAGCTCGGCTTCGTCTCGCGTGCGCCGCGGTGGGCGATCGCCCACAAGTTTCCGGCGGAAGAGGCACTGACGACCGTGCGCGACATCGAGTTTCAAGTCGGGCGCACCGGCGCGTTGACGCCTGTTGCACGGCTCGTGCCGGTGTTCGTCGGCGGCGTCACGGTCAGCAACGCCACGCTGCATAACATGGATGAACTCACCCGCAAGGACGTGCGCATCGGCGACACCGTCGTGATCCGACGCGCCGGCGACGTCATCCCCGAGGTCGCGCGTGTACTGCCCGACCGACGTCCAGCGGATGCGCGCAGCGTGAGCCTGCCGGAAGTCTGTCCGGTTTGCGGTTCGCCCGTGGTGCGTGACGCGACCCAAGCGGCCGCGCGCTGTTCGGGAGGCAGGCGCTGCGCGGCGCAGCGTAAAGAGGAGATCAAGCATTTTGCGTCGCGCCGCGCACTCGACATCCACGGTCTAGGCGACAGACTCGTCGAGCAACTGGTCGACGGCGGACTCGTGCGCAGCGTCGCGGATCTGTTCGTGCTGACCCCCGCGCCCCTTGCGGAATTGGATCGCATGGGAGAGAAGTCGGCCCAGAAGCTGATTGCGGCGATCGCCGCGGCGCGCCGCACGACGCTGCCGCGGTTCCTATACGCTCTCGGGATCCGCGACGTCGGCGAGGCCACGGCGCTCGCGCTCGCCCGCCATTTTGGCGATCTTGCGAGCCTGCGGGCCGCCGACAGCGAAGCGATCCAGCGCGTGCCCGACATTGGCCCCATCGTCGCCGCGCATGTCGAATCCTATTTCGGCGATCCGGAAAACCGAGCCCTGGTCGACCGGCTGATCGCGCTGGGGCTGCAGTGGCCGAAGCTGGACGTCGCCGAACGCAGCGGCAGCCTCGCGGGACAGGTCTTCGTGCTCACCGGCACGCTTTCCGGCATGTCGAGGGACGAGGCGCAGGCGGCGATCCTCGCGCGCGGCGGCAAGGTCAGCGGCAGCGTTTCGAAAAAGACGGATTATGTAGTGGCCGGCGCAGACCCGGGTTCGAAGCTCGCCAGGGCGCTGGCGCTGCAGATCAACGTGCTCGACGAGGCCGGCCTGCGCGCTTTGTTGGAGGCTTGAGCGCGCAAGCCGGCGATCGAATGCTCAGAGTTTCTTCTCGATCTTCGCCGTCTTCTTAAGATCGTCGAGATAAGCCTGCAAGCGTTTTTGCACGACGATCTTCTTGACCTGTTCCTTGACCTGATCGAACGGCGGCGGCGGGGCGTCGCGCGTGTCCTCGAGTTGGATGATGTGCCAGCCGAACTGGGTTTCCACGGGCTGCTGCGTAATCTCACCCTTTTTCAGGCCCTTCAAAGCGTCGGCAAAGGGCTTGACCATGCGGCCGGGCGCAAACCAGTCCAGATCGCCACCCTTGACCTTGGAGCCCGTGTCGATCGAGTACTGCTTGGCGAGGTCCTCGAACTTGGCGCCCTTGTCGAGCTTCTTGATGATGTCCTCGGCGAGGGCCTTGTCCTTGGAAGCGACGAGGATATGGCGGGCGTGATACTCGGTTTTGTCCAGTGTGGCGACCTGGGCGTCGTACTCGGCATGCAGCTCCGCGTCGGTCGGTTCCTTGCCTTTGACGAAATTCTGTTCTTCGCCATCGGCCAGCAGGCGCAAGCGCGCTACGTGCAAGCGGGCGGCGACATCCGGATCGTTCTCGAGGCCGTCCTGAATGCCCTTGGTCGCGAGCAACTGCATGTCGATCAACTGATCCAATACCTGGTTTTTCTGGTCCGGTGTGAGCTCGACCGGACCCTTGCCCTGGGTCAGTTGCTTGACGTAGAAATCGAATTCGGCACGCGTGATGGTGTTACCGTTGACGGTCGCCACGGGCACCGGCACGGGTTTGTCCTCGACCTTGGGCACCATCGATTGTTGGCCCTTGGAACAAGCGGCCAAGCTGAAGCCGACTGCGGCCACCGCGGACCAGCGCAACCAAAGCGTCGTTGAAAATTGAGTCATTTGAATCCTCTGAAGCCAAATATGGCGGCCGAGCCGCGATTGGCCCGATTTGCCGGGGGCCGCAGTTTAGCGCTTACCATGCGATCTCTCCAATAATCCTGAATCAGCCGGGAGGGGCGAGGGCCTCGACTGCAAGCGCATGAATGTCGGTCTTCATCAGGTCACCGACCGCGGCATAAACCGCGCGATGGCGCGCAAGTGGTGAAAGGCCGCGGAAGGCGTCGGCCACGATTCGTACGCGGAAGTGCCCATGTCCCCCGACCGCACCCGCATGCCCGGCATGCTTGTGACTCTCGTCTTCGATGCTTAGTTCCAGCGGCGTGAAATGCTGTTCGAGTCGAGCCCGCAGCCGGTCGGCGCGTGTACCCAGATTCATGCCGCTTGCACCTTGGTCTTGCCGTTGAGCCAGAAAACCTGCGGGATCATGAATACGATCATGGCGATCGTGATCCCGAAGACCTTGAACTTGACCCAAACGCCCTCGGGAAAATTGAACGCGATATAGAGGTTGACCGCCGCCAGCAGCGCGAACCATGCGGCCCAGAGCGCGTTGAGCACGAGCCAATGGCGCCGGCTGACCTCGATGGGTTCCGGAAATACACCTTCGAGCATCCGTTTGGCCAGCGGCTCGCGGCCGATCCAGGCACTACCGAAAAAGGCTATCGCCGCTGCGCCGAGCAACAGGGTCGGTTTCCAGTGCAGGAATCGGGTGTCATGGCTGATCAGCGTGGCGCTGCCGAGCACGAGCACGACCGCCACCGTGACGAGGTGGATGGTCTTGTATTTCCCGCTGCTGCGGCGGTGCATCAACAGCACCACGACCGAGGCGACCATCAGCGCGCCCGTGGCCCAGTAGATTCCGAAGAATTGGAAAACGGCGAAAAACGCCAACAAGGGCAACCATTCGAGCAGTTGATTCATGGGCGTATCATAGCGAACTCCCATGAGCATCTACCTGCAACTGCATCCGGTCTCGCCCCAACAACGCTACATACGCCAGGCCGTCGAGGTCTTGCGCGGCGGCGGCGTGATCGTCTATCCGACCGACTCGTGCTATGCGCTCGGCTGTCATATCGGCGACAAGGCGGCGCTGCAGCGGATCGCCGACATTCGTCAGACCGACCGCAATCATCACTTCACGCTGGTCTGCCGCGATCTGGCCGAAGTCGCGAAGTACGCCGTCGTGGACAACTGGCAGTACCGCCTCTTGCGCGCCTACACACCGGGGCCTTACACGTTCATCCTCAAAGCCTCGCGCGAGACGCCGCGTCGTCTCAAGCATGAGCGGCGCGGTACGATCGGCTTGCGCGTGCCCGAGAATCGCGTCACGGCGATGCTGCTCGAGGAGTTGCGCGAGCCGGTCATGAGCTCGACGCTGCTGTTGCCGGGCGAGGAACTGCCCCGCACCGACGCTAAAGAGATCGATGAGGCGCTCGGTCGTCGTGTCGATCTCGTGCTCGATGGGGGCAACTGCGGCCTGGTGCCGACCTCGGTAGTCGACATTTCCGGTGATCATCCGATCGTCGTTCGCGAGGGGCGGGGCGACGTGAGCCCCTTTGTCGACTCGGCATCCGTATAATGATGCGAAGTTTGCCCTGTCGCGCTGCCTCGGGAATCATGCTCGACATTAATAAACGAGTGTAAGAATTGGACTTTACTGTATTTTTTAAGAATGTTTCGATCTGGGCGATCCCCGCGCTGTTTGCGATTACCCTGCACGAGGTCGCGCATGGTTGGGCGGCGCGACATTTCGGTGACCGTACCGCCGAATTGCTGGGTCGGCTGAGTCTGAATCCCTTGCGGCACATCGAACCGATCGGCACGCTCGTCGTCCCCGGATTGTTGCTCGCCCTTGGTCTGCCGGCGATCGGGTGGGCAAAGCCGGTGCCGGTCGCGACGCGGGCCTTGCGCAATCCGCGCCGCGCCTTGGTCCTGGTAGCCCTTGCAGGCCCCGCGGCCAACGTCGCCATGGCGGCTTTCTGGTGCGGCGTGTTCGCGGGCATCGTGCGCGTCAACGGCAACGAGACCTTGACCAGTTGGGTCGCCTATATGGCGCAGGCAGGCGTCGTCATCAACGTCGTGCTCGCGGTATTCAACCTGCTGCCGATCCCGCCTCTCGATGGGGGGCGCGTGCTGGCCGGCCTATTGCCGCCGAGCCTCGGCGCGCGACTCGAGCGCGTCGAGCCGTTCGGACCATTCATCGTGATGGCCGTCATGGGACTGATCGCCTTCGGTCCCTTGCACGACCTGTTCGATCCGGCCTACCGGCTCGTCGGGCACGTCATCGGCGCCTTGCTCGGGGCCTCCGCATGAGCGGACCTCTGCAGAATCGCCGTGTGCTCTCCGGCATGCGGCCCACCGGCATGCTGCATCTCGGCAATTATCATGGCGCTTTGAAGAATTGGATCGAGCTGCAGTACCAATACGAATGCTACTTTTTCATTGCCGACTGGCATGCCCTGACGACCGGCTATGAGGACACGAGCCGGCTCGATGAGTTCGTGTGGACGATGGTCATCGATTGGCTCGCGGCCGGCCTGAACCCGGGCGTCGCCACCTTGTTCATTCAATCGCGCGTGCCGGAACATGCCGAATTGCATCTGTTGTTGTCGATGATCACGCCGCTCGGCTGGCTGGAACGGGTGCCGTCGTACAAGGATCAGCAACTGCAGCTGGGGGATCGCGATCTCAGCACGTACGGCTTCCTCGGGTACCCGCTGCTGCAGAGCGCCGACATTCTCCTGTACCGGCCGCAATACGTGCCGGTCGGCGAGGACCAGGTCGCACACGTCGAGATCACGCGCGAGGTCGCGCGCCGCTTCAACCACATCTATGGACGTGAGACTGAGTTCGAGCAAAAGGTCGAAAAGGCAATCAAGAGCCTGGGCTCGCGCAATGCGGCGCTCTACCGCAGTCTGCGCAAGGCCTTTCAGGAGAAGGGGGATGCCGAGGCCTTGGAGCGCGCCCGTGCGCTGGTGGAATCGAATGCCCGCCTGACCGTGGCCGATCGCGACCGTCTGGCCGGTTTTCTCGAGGGCACGGGCATCGCGGTGCTGACCGAGCCGGACGTGTTGCTTACTGCGACACCCAAGGTGCCCGGTCTGGACGGACGCAAGATGTCGAAGTCCTACGGCAACACGATCGGCTTGCGCGAGGACACGGATTCGGTCGTCAAGAAGCTCAAAACCATGCAGACGGATCCGGCCCGCGTCCGGCGCACCGATCCCGGCGATCCAGACAAGTGTCCGGTTTGGGATCTGCACACGATTTATTCGAGCCCGGAGACTCAGAACTGGGTGCAGAAAGGCTGCCGAAGCGCGGGTATCGGCTGTCTCGAGTGCAAGACCCCGCTGATCGAAAAGATCGTCGAGGAAATTTCCGGGATCAAGAAGCGGGCGCAGGAGTTCGAGGAGAATCCCGAACTGGTCCGCGGTATCATCGCCCAAGGCTGCGAGCGCGCGCGGGAAGCGGCGCGGGACACGATGGACATCGTCCGCCAGGCCATGTCGATGAACTACCGATGAAACCCGAATTGACGCTCGTGCAGACCTTGCCTGCCGGGCTTGCGGCGCCCGCGGCGCCCGCGGCGCCCCTGCCTGAAAGCCCTGCGCAGGCCGAGATGCCGTTCGCCATCGTCGAGGGCCAGCCGATCACCGAGATGCCGCGGGATTTGTACATTCCGCCGCAGGCGCTCGAGGTGTTTCTCGAGGCCTTCGAGGGGCCGCTGGACATGTTGCTGTATCTGATCCGGCGGCAGAATCTGGACATTCTCGACATTCCGATTGCGGAGATCACGCGCCAATACATGCGCTACATCGAGTTGATGCAGGTGTTGCAACTCGAACTTGCGGGAGAGTACCTGCTGATGGCGGCGACCCTGGCCGAGGTCAAATCGCGCATGCTGCTGCCGCGCATGAAAGGTGAGGAGACCGGCGAGGAGTCCGACCCTCGCGCCGAACTGGTCCGACGCCTCCAGGAATACGAGCGGTTCAAGCGCGCCGCGGAAGGCATCGACCAGATCCCACGGCTGGAACGCGACACCTGGGTCGCCTCGGCCGAACTCGTGGAACGCAAGGTCGTGAAGATACCGCCCCAGGTCACCTTGCAGGAGATGCTGGCCGCCTTCCAGGACGTACTCGCGCGCAGCGACATGTTCGCGCATCACCACGTGCAGCGCGAACCCTTGTCGGTGCGCCAGCGTATGACGGACGTGATGTCGGCGCTCGCGGCCAGAGAATTCATCGAGTTCGTGCGTCTGTTCCGGCCCGAGGAGGGACGCCGCGGTGTCACCGTGACCTTCGTCGCGATCCTCGAGCTCATGCGCGAAGGCTTGATCGAAATCATCCAGTCCGAACCCTTTGCGCCGCTGCACGTGCGCAGCGGCAATCCGGCGCGCCGGTTGAAGCTCGTGGCCGACGAAAGCGCCGCCAACGAAGCCCCATTTAATTAAGCAAGGCCGAGACCTCAATGAACGAACAGTACGTGAAGAATGTGATCGAGGCGGCGCTGCTCGCCGCGGGGCGTCCGCTCAAGGTCGACGAACTCGTCGCCGTATTCGATCAGCGCGACGGATCGACGGCCGCCGAGGTCGACACGGCGCTCGCGGCTTTGCGCGTCGAATACGAGACCCGCGGATTGGAATTAGTCGAGGTCGCGAGCGGGCATCGCATCCAAATTCGCGCCGCGGTCGCCGAACCGGTGTCGAGGCTCTGGCAGGAGCGCCCCGCAAAGTATTCGCGCGCACTGCTCGAAACCCTCGCGCTCGTCGCCTACCGTCAGCCGATCACGCGGGGCGAGATCGAGCAGATTCGCGGCGTTGCCGTAAATCCAAACATCATCAAGACGATGCACGAGCGCAATTGGATCCGCGTCGTCGGCCATCGTGACGTGCCTGGCAAGCCGGAGCTGCTTGGCACGACGCGCGAGTTCCTCGATTATTTCGGTTTGAAGCAGCTCGACGATCTGCCGACGCTCGCGCAATTGAAGGAACTCGAGGAGTTGCGCGTGCAACTTGCCCTACCGGGCGCCGAACCGATCGCCGTACCCGACGCTGAGACACCGCCGGCGCCCGAGGAGGAAGAGGAGGACGCGGACGCCTCGGATGCCCGGGCCTCAGGTGCGAACGGCGCCGATGGCCAGGAATCCGCGGCGGACGTACGACACGACTTGGTCGCGCGCGGGCTCGATTAACTGATGTCGCGGCGCCCGCCGAGACCGTCCGAGCCGGAAGCCAGCGACCGGGTGCAGAAGGTTCTCGCCGCCGCCGGTGTCGGCTCGCGGCGCGAGGTCGAGCGTTGGATCCGCGAGGGTCGGCTTCAGGTCAACGGCGCAGTGCCGGAACTCGGTACGAAGCTCTCACCCCGGGATCGCATTACGCTCGACGGGCGTCCCGTGCGCCTGCGCGCGCCGACGAACAAGGAGTTGCACGTCCTGTTGTTCCATCGCTCGCCTGGCGAGACCCTCGATCTCAAGGCGGCGACCTCGCGCGCCGCCGAACATCTGCAGTTACCGCGCGTTTCGGGCCGCTGGCTCGCGATCCAGCCGATGCCCCCGGTGGACGGAGGACTCGAGATCCTCACCGACGATGGTGCTTGGGCACACCGGGTTTCGCAGGGTGTGCACGCGCTCACGATCGATTACGTCTTGCGCATGCGGGGGCCGCTCACGGACGATTTGGTCGCGGAGTTTCGCGCGGCGACGGACTGCGAGGGCGAAGCCATGAACATCTTGCAGGCCGAGGCGCAGTACGGCGAGGGTTTCAACCATTGGTTGAACGTCACCGTGCGAGCGACCCGCTCGGCACTCGTGCGCCACTGGTGGGGAGCGCGCGGGATCATCGTGAGCCGGTTGATGCGGGTGCGCTTCGGGCCCATCCATCTGACCCGCGAACTACCGCGCGGGCATTCCCGCGCGATGACCAGCGGTGAGCGCAGCGTCCTGATCAACGAGATTCAAGCCGCCAAGGAAGCGCGCGCGCCGACCGAGCCCTTACTCGCGGTCGATCCTACGCCGCAGGCTGCGCCTCGAAATACCGGTCGCGCACTTCCGCGCTCGCCGCGCTCAGCAGATAAAGAAACACCTCGGTGACCGTTTCGGGCCCCGGCACGGTGTTGGGATTCTCCCCCGGATAGGCAGCGGCTCGCATCGCGGTTCGAATCCGACCCGGATTGACGCTGTTAATCCGCAAGCTCGAGAGGTTTTCGAGTTCCTGGGAGAATAGCGCGCGCACCGCCTCGAGCGCGGTCTTGGTGACCGCATAAGCGCCCCAGAACGGCCGCGCACGATGGACGACCCCGCTGCTGACGAAAATCACCGAGGCGTCCGCGGCACGTCGCAGACTCGGCAGCAGCACCTGGGTCAGAATCACCGGCGCGGTGAGATTCACGTGCAGGACTTTGCACCACGTAGGCACGTCGTATTGTTCGAGTGGCGTGCGGTCACCCAGCAGTGCGGCGGCATGGACGAGGCCGTCGAGCCGGCCGAATTCGCCCTCGATCACGCGCGCGAGATTATCGTAATCGGCGGCCGCGGCGCTCGCGAGATCCACGACGGCTAGAGCCGCCTGGGGCGCACCCGTCGCGGCGATTTCGTCATACAGACGTTCCAGTTTCGCTGCGTTTCGGCCGCACAGGATGACCGTCGCGCCGGCGCGTGCGCACGCGAGGCATATCGCGCGACCGAGGCCGCCGGTTGCGCCCGTGACCAGGATCACGCGCCCGGCGAGCAGGTCGGCCCGTACGGCGAAGGCGGGTGGAATCGTCGCTGGAATGGTCGGCGCGGACATGGAAGCTCCTCTGAGGGATGCGGCTAGGGCGGTGCGGTGGGGTCGGCGGCGGCCGTGATCGGTGCGCCACGTGGCGTGCGGGCAAGGCTCGCAATGGGATCGACCGGCTCGAGTTCACGGTCCACGCGCAGGCCGAGCTCCGGGAAACGTCGCGCGGCCGGCAACACCTGTTGTTCGAGCGAACCCACGGCCTTGTTGAAAGACTCGACGCTGCTGCCCAGCGATTTGCCGAGGCGGCCGAGATGTTCGCCGAATACGGCGAGGCGCTTGTACAGATCCTCGCCGAGTTTGCGCACCTCCACGGCATTGTCCGCGAGTATCGATTGCTTCCAACCGTAGGCGACTGCTTTGAGCAGGGCGGCGAGGCTCGAGGGCGTCGCGAGCATGACGTTCTGCCGCAGCGCCTCGTCCATGAGTTCGGGATTCTCCTGCAGCGCCGCCGCAAGAAACTGATCACCCGGCAGGAACAAGACGACGAAATCCGGGCTGTGCTCGAACTGCGCCCAGTATTGCTTGGTCGCGAGTTCGCGCACGCGTGCGCCGACGATCAGCGCATGGCGGCGAAGCTGGGTCTTGCGCTCCTCGTCGTCCTGCGTCTCGACGGCGGCGAGATAGGCATCGAGCGGTGTCTTCACGTCGACGATGATGTCGCGCCGTTCCGGCATGTGGACGATCATGTCGGGGCGCACGGCGCCGGTTTCCGTCGCGCGATGCGTCTGCTCGCTGAAGTCGACGTGCTTCGTCATGCCGGAGAGTTCCACGACCCGGCGCAGCGTCAGTTCGCCCCATTGTCCGCGCACGTCCGGACGGCGCAGGGCGGTCACCAGATTCTTCGTCTCGCGCGACAGGAGGTTCTGCCCGCTTGCGAGAACTTCCATCTGATTCTTGATGGTCGCGAAAGCGTCGATCCGGTCCCGCTCGATGGCCTGGATCTGTTCCTCGGTTTTCGCGAGTGCCGCGCGGATCGGTGCGACCAGGGATTCGATCGCGGTTTCCCGCTCTTTGAGCGCCGTCGCGGATTGCTCGTGCTGCCGGTCGAGGCGCTCGCGGGCCAGTTGCAGGAACACGGCGCTGTTGGTCTGCAGGGTGTCGCGTGCAAGATCGCCGAACACGGCCTGCAGCTGCTCGCGCGCGCGGGCGAGGGCCTGATCGCGCTCCGCGGCGATCGTCTCCTCGCTCTTGATGCGCGCCCGCAGCACCTCGGTCTCGACGCGCCGGGTCTGCTCGCCGCGAGTGCGGGCGAGCAGCAGCAGCGCCGCACCGATGATGACGCCGAAGCTGAAAGCGAACAGCAAAGCGCCATACCCATAGAGGGGCGCGCCGTTCACAGGCGGCCGCTCGCGAGCAGCCAGGGCAGCAGGTCTTGGGGCGTCGCGATTTGGCCGTCGCCGCCCCAGAGACGCGGGTCCTCGTCCGCGGCGAAGTAGCCGTACAGCGCCACGAGCGCCGGCATGCCGGCCGCGTGCGCCGCGGTGACGTCCCGCTCGGCATCACCGACATAGAGACATGCGTCCGGCTCGACGCCGAGCAGGCCCGCGGCATGCAGCAAGGGCAGCGGATGCGGCTTGCGCTCGGCGACGGTGTCGCCGCTGACGACGCAGGCAAAGCGATTACGCAGCCCCAGTTGCTCGAGCAGCGGTTCCGTCAGCCAGCCGGCTTTGTTCGTCACGATGCCGATGCGGATGCCGCGCGCGACGAGCGCGTCGAGGCTGGTCGCCATGCCGTCGAACAGCCGTGTGCCGCTGCACAGGTCGGCGCGATAGATATCGAGAAAACGCCGCTGCAGTTCCGCGAAACGCTCCGCACCGACGTCGGCAAAGCCCTGCTGCAACACGCCGCGCGCGCCGTGACTCACCCAGGGTCGGATCGCGGCATACGGCAGGCGGGGACGGGATTGTTCATCGAGCAGCCGGTTCATCGCGCCCCACATGTCCGGCGCGGTATCGAGCACGGTGCCATCGAGGTCGAACAAGACCGCACGCAGCGTCAAGATTCTCGGCTCCGGAAGTGAGCGAGGTAGTTCACCCCCGGATTCGACGACAAGGAAAACGCGCGCGTCAGGGGGTTGTAGCCGATGCCCGTAACGTCGCACAAATCCAATGCCGCCGCACGGGCCCACGCGGCCAGTTCCGACGGCCGTATGAACTTCAGGTATTCGTGCGTTCCGCGCGGCAGTACGCGCGCCACGTATTCGGCTCCGAGTATCGCGACGAGGAACGCCTGCGGCGTGCGATTGAGCGTCGATATGACGACGTTCCCGCCCGGCCGCACCAGGGTTGCGAGTGCCTGCAGCGTCGCGGCCGGATCCGGCACGTGCTCGAGCATCTCCATGCAGGTCACCAGATCGAAGCCGCCCGGTGCTTCGAGCGCGAGTTCCTCGGCGGCGATCGCACGGTAGCGCACCGTCACTCCGGACTCGAGGGCATGCAACCCGGCAACCTCGAGCGCCGCACGTGCCAGATCGATGCCGAGCACGTCGGCACCGGCACGCGCCATGGCCTCGGAGAGGATCCCGCCGCCGCAGCCGACGTCGAGCACCTTGCATGCGCCGAGCGGTCGGCCGGTCTTCGCGGTGATCCGCTCGACGTACTGCAGCCTCAGCGGATTCAAATCGTGCAGCGGTTTGGACGAGCCCTGCGGATCCCACCAGTCCTGCGCCAGGGAGTCGAATTTCGCGAGTTCGGCCGGATCCGCATTGGCAGTCGTGGTATGCATCGGTCGTCACTCCTTCAGAAAAACCCGAGCAAGTGCAGGCAAGACCCAAGTATATCGACTAATGCGCTTCCGGGCCTTAAGCCGGATGAGGATCTGTGCTAGAATTACGAGATGTCGAGACCGCTGAACGCGTCTGAAAAACGCGCCTAATTAAAAGCCCCTGAGACTGACCGGACTCTCGCAAATGGCCGAGATCGCACGCGAAATATTGCCCGTAAATCTCGAAGACGAGATGCGCAAATCCTATCTGGATTACGCGATGAGTGTCATCGTCGGGCGCGCCTTGCCCGACGTGCGCGACGGCCTCAAGCCCGTGCATCGACGCGTGCTGTTCGCGATGCGCGAGCTGTCCAATGATTGGAACAAGCCTTACAAAAAATCCGCGCGCGTCGTCGGCGACGTCATCGGCAAGTACCATCCGCACGGCGACGCCTCGGTCTACGATGCCATCGTGCGCATGGCGCAGCCGTTCTCGATGCGCTATCTGCTCGTCGACGGGCAGGGCAATTTCGGTTCCGTCGACGGTGATCCGCCGGCCGCGATGCGCTACACCGAAGTGCGCATGTCGAAGATCGCGCAGGAGTTGCTCGCCGACATCGACAAGGAGACCGTCGATTTCGTCCCCAACTATGACGAGTCGGAGAGCGAGCCTTCGGTCCTGCCGACGCGCGTGCCGAATCTGCTCGTCAACGGGTCATCCGGCATCGCGGTCGGCATGGCGACGAACATACCGCCGCACAATCTCGGCGAGATCGTCAGCGCCTGCATCGCTCTGATCGAAACCCCCGACCTCAGCCTCGCGCAGCTCATGCAGATCGTGCCGGGGCCTGACTTCCCGACTGCCGGGTTCATCAACGGCGCCCAGGAGATCGTTGCGGCCTACAAGACGGGCCGCGGGCGTCTGCGTGTCCGCGCGCGTACGCATTTCGAGGACGTCGGCAAGGGTGATCGCCAGGCGATCATCATCACCGAACTACCCTACCAGGTGAACAAAGCCCGGCTGATCGAGCGCATCGCCGATCTCGTGCGCGACAAGCTCATCGACGGGATCGCCTCCGACGGGCTGCGCGACGAGTCCGACAAGGACGGCATGCGCGTGGTCATCGAATTGAAGCGCGGCGAAGTGCCGGAGATCCTGCTCAACAACCTGTTCGCACAGACCCCGATGGAAACCGTCTTCGGCGTGAACATGGTCGCGCTCGTCGACGGTCAGCCGCGCCTGCTGTCCCTGAAGGAGATGCTCGACTGTTTCCTGCGCCACCGGCGCGAGATCGTCACGCGGCGCACCGTGCACGAGCTGCGCAAGGCGCGCGAACGCGGCCACATTCTCGAGGGTCTGGCGATCGCGCTCGCCAACATCGACGAGATCATCGCGGCGATCAAGGCCTCGGCCTCGCCGGCAGACGCGAAGATCGCACTGACCTCGCGCGCCTGGGCCGGGGGCGCGGTTCCCGCGATGCTCGAGCGCGCCGGTGCGATCAGCACCCGCCCCGAAGGCGAGATCATGCCGCTCGGCGTGAGCGCCGCAGGCTATCGGCTCACCGACATCCAGGCTCAGGCCATACTCGAGATGCGCCTCAACCGGCTGACCGGACTCGAGCAGGACAAGATCGTCGCGGAGTTCCAGGAGTTGCTGGTCCAGATTCGTGATCTGAACGACATTCTCGCGCGGCCCGAACGGCTGATGGCCGTGATCCGCGCCGAGTTGGAGATGATACGCGATAACTTCGCGGATCAGCGGCGCACCGAGATCCTGACGAATCTCGAGGATCTGACGACCCTCGATCTGATCACGCCCGAGGATGTCGTCGTGACGCTTTCGCACGGCGGGTATGCCAAGGCCCAACCGGTCTCGGCTTACCAGGCTCAGCGGCGCGGCGGTCGCGGCAAGGCGGCAACGACGGTCAAGGACGAGGATTTCATCGACAAGCTGTTCGTCGCGAACACGCACGACACGCTGTTGTGCTTTTCCGATCACGGCAAACTGTATTGGATGAAGGTCTACCAGTTGCCGCAGGCGAGCCGCGGCGCGCGCGGCAAGCCGATAGTCAACCTTCTGCCGCTCGAGGCGGGTGAGCGCATCAGCGCGATGCTCTCGATCAAAGAGTTCGAGGAAGGCAAGTTCGTGTTCATGGCGACCAGCTTCGGCACGGTCAAGAAAACCTCGCTCGCACTGTTCTCGCGTCCACGCGCGAACGGCATCATCGCGTTGGCGCTCGACGAGGGCGACAAGCTCGTCGGTGCCGCGATCACCGATGGGTCGCGTGACATTCTCCTGTTCACCACGGGCGGCAAGGCGATCCGCTTCGTCGAGGATGAGGTCCGGCCGATGGGTCGGGAGGCGGCTGGCGTGCGCGGCGTGCGCCTCGCCGATGATCAGCGCGTCAATGCTCTGATCGTGGCCGACCAGGGCTACATTCTGACGGCGTCCGAGAAGGGTTTCGGCAAGCTCACGCCGCTCGAGGAGTACCCGCGGCATGGCCGGGGCGGCCAGGGCGTCATTGCGTTGCAGGTGACTGACCGCAACGGCCGCATGATTGGCGCGCTGCAGGTGACCCTCGACGACGAGATCATGCTGATGAGCCAGGGCGGCGCACTCGTGCGCACACCGGTCAGAGACATCTCGGTCGTGGGCCGCAACACGCAGGGCGTGCGCCTGATCCGTCTCGAGGGCGACGATCAGCTCACGGGCCTGGAGCGCATCGAGGGTCTCGCGCCGGAGGAAGACACGGGCGAAGGCCCCGGCGAGAGTCCGGCCGAGGGCCTGGCCGAGGGCGAACCGCCGATCGGCGAGTCCTAGGGTTGGCGGCCTTGCAGACCGTCTTCAATTTCTCGCCGGGTCCGGCCGCACTCCCGGCGGAGGTGATGCGCGAGGCCCGCGAAGAGTTCCTCGATTGGCATCACGACGGCATGTCGGTCATGGAGATAAGTCACCGCAGCAAGGCCTTCATGCGCGTCGCCGAGGAGGCCGAGGCTGATCTGCGAGAACTGCTGCGCGTGCCGTCGAATTACAAGGTGCTGTTCATGCAGGGCGGCGCGAGCGCGCAGTTCGGCATCATCCCGCTGAACCTGACGGACGCCGACTCGACCGTCGACTACATCGACACCGGACACTGGTCGCGCAAGAGTCTCGAGGAGGCGCGCCGCTATTGCCGCGTGCACGTCGCCGCCGACGCCGGCGGCAGTTATTCGACCGTTCCCGCCCAGGACGAGCTGCGCTTCAGCGCCTCGCCGCGCTACGTGCACTACACACCCAACGAGACCATCGGCGGCGTGGAGTTCGGCTATGTTCCCAGGACGCCGGGCGCGCCGCTGGTCGCCGACTTCTCCTCGAGCATCCTGTCCGAGCCGCTCGACGTGTCGCGCTTCGGGCTGATCTACGCGGGCGCGCAAAAGAACATCGGTCCAGCGGGGCTCGTGCTCGTCATCGTGCGTGAGGATCTGCTCGGGTCTGCGCGGCGCGAGACGCCGAGCGTGTTCGACTACCAACTCGTCGCCGCGCAGGGCTCGATGCTGAACACCCCGCCGACCTTTGCATGGTACATGGCCGGGCTCGTTTTCAAATGGCTCAAGCGCTCTGGCGGTCTCGAGTCCGTCGCGGACTTGAATCGCCGCAAAGCGGAACTCCTCTACACGGCGATCGACGGCTCGGGTTTCTACCGCAACGGCGTCGCCCGCGATGCGCGCTCCCGGATGAACGTCACTTTCACGCTCGCCGATCCGGCCCAGGACGCCCGGTTCCTCGCCGAGGCCGCCGCCGCCGGGCTGAAGAACCTCAAGGGTCACCGGGTCGTCGGCGGCATGCGCGCCAGCCTCTACAACTCCATGCCGCTCGCCGGCGTCGCGGCGCTGGTCGATTTCATGCGAGACTTCCAGCGCAAACATTCCTGAGGACGGACATGGCAGCCCGCAAGAAGAAGAGCACGCGTGCCCAGGGCGGCGTCGCTCCGCCCGGCGTCGATCTCGGCGCGATCCGCGAAAAAATCGACGACATCGACACGCGCATTCAGTCGCTGCTCAGCGAGCGTGCGCGATTCGCGCAGCAGGTCGGCATCTCCAAGTCGGCGGCCGGCAAGACGGTGGATTTCTACCGGCCCGAGCGAGAGGCGCAGGTGCTGCGCCGCGTGATCGAGCGCAACGACGGACCCTTGCGTGACGAGGAGGTCGTGCGCCTGTTTCGCGAAATCATGTCGGCCTGCCTCGCGCAGCAAGAACCGCTAAAAGTCGCCTTTTTGGGTCCGGAAGGCACGTTCACGCAGGCGGCCGTGCTCAAGCAGTTCGGCGCCTCGGTGCGCGCCCTGCCGCTCGCGACGATCGACGAAGTATTCCACGAGGTCGAGGGCGGCGTCGCCGATTTCGGCGTCGTGCCGATCGAGAACTCGAGCGAAGGCACGGTCAATCATACGCTCGACATGTTCCTCGCGTCGGGCTTGAAGATCTGCGGTGAGATCGAACTACGCATTCACCATCATTTGATGGGGCGCATGACCTCGTTCGCGGCGATCAAGCGAGTCTGCGCCCACGCCCAAGCCCTGGCGCAATGCCGTGGCTGGTTGGACCTGCAGTTGCCGGAAGTCGAACGCGTGCCGGTGTCGAGCAATGCCGAAGGGGCGCGGCGCGCGCGCGATGAGCGCGGCTCGGCGGCGATCGCCGGCAAATCGGCCGCCGAGATCTATGGCCTGCACGTGCTCGCCAACGAGATCGAGGATCGGTCCGACAATACGACGCGCTTCCTCGTCATCGGTCGCAAGCTGTTCAGCGCCAGCGGCATCGACAAGACGACCTTGCTCGTCTCGGCGGGCGACACGCATGGTTCGGGCGCGCTGTTCCGGCTCCTCGAGCCCTTCGCCGAACATGGCGTCAACATGACGCGCATCGAATCACGTCCCTCGCAACGGCGGCTCTGGGACTACGTCTTTTTTTTCGACATCGAGGGCCACGTCAGCGACCCGGCGGTCGCCAAGGCGCTCGCCGCACTCGAGCAGCGCGCATCGCTGTTCAAGGTGCTCGGCTCTTATCCGCGGGCGGTGTTGTGAATTACGAGACGCGGCCTGCCGACGTCGTCGCCGGCCGCATTGCGGTGCCCGGTGACAAATCGATCTCGCACCGTTCGGTCCTGTTCTCGGGTCTCGCCACGGGACGCAGCGAAGTCACCGGCTTTCTGCCCAGCGAGGATTGTCTCGCGAGCATGGCCGCAATGCGCGCTCTCGGCGTCACGATCGACCAGCGCAGCCCGACCGACGTGGTCGTGCATGGGGTCGGCTTGCACGGCCTGCGGGCCGCGGCGCATGCGCTCGATATGGGGAATGCCGGAACCGCCATGCGCCTGTTCACGGGACTGATGGCGGCGCAGGTGTTCGACTCGGAGTTGATCGGCGACGCCTCGCTGATGAAACGTCCCATGGAGCGCGTCGCCAAGCCGCTGCGCGCGATGGGCGCCGACGTGCGTACCAGCCCCGGGGGCACGCCGCCGGTCAGGGTCCACGGGGCCCGCGCGCTGCACGGTATCGACTACGTGATGCCGGTCGCGAGCGCGCAGGTGAAATCATCGATTCTGATCGCGGGCCTGTACGCGGATTCCGTGACGACCGTGGTCTCGCCCGCGATCTCGCGCGATCACAGCGAGCGCATGCTCGCGAGCTTCGGCGTGCGCGTCGATGTCGACGGCTTGCGTGTCAGCCTCCACCCTCCCACGGCCTTGAGCGCGCAGCGAGTGCACGTGCCCGGAGACTTTTCCTCGGCCGCCTTTTTCATCGTCGCCGGACTGCTCGCCGCCGATCCATCGGGACTCTTGATCGAGAACGTCGGCTTGAATCCCTCGCGCGACGGACTGCTGGCGATCCTGCGCCGGATGGGTGCGCGCATCGAGATCGAAGCGGCACGGCAATGTGGGGCGGAGCCGGTCGCAGACTTGCGGGTGTTTCGATCGCCGCTCCAAGGTATCGACGTGCCGCCCGAATTGGTGCCTCTGGCCATCGACGAGTTACCCGTGTTGTTCGTCGCCGCTTGCTGTGCCGACGGGGAGACCCTGATCACCGGCGCCGAGGAACTGCGCGTCAAGGAAAGCGATCGCATCGCCGCAATGGCGCAGGGCTTCGCCCGGCTGGGCGTCCGGCACAGCGTTTTTCCCGACGGGATACGCATCAGCGGCCGGGGTGAGGGTAGCGTCTTTGCCGGCGGCGTCGTCGACAGCTTTGGCGATCACCGGGTCGCCATGTCGTTTGCGATCGCAAGCCTGCGCGCTACCGGTCCGATCCGCATCGAGGATGTCGCCAATGTCGCGACCTCGTTTCCCGGATTCGTCGATTTGGCGCGCAGCGTCGGTCTCGCCGTGCATGAAACTTGACCGCGTCATCACGATAGACGGCCCTTCGGGATCCGGCAAAGGCACGGTCGCCCGCCAAGTTGCCGCACGCCTCGGCTGGAGCCTGCTCGATAGTGGTGCACTCTACCGCCTGGTTGCGCTCGCCGGCAGGGAGGCCGGTATCGACCTTGGCGACGCCACGGGCCTTGCCGCCCTCGCCCTGCGGCTAGATATTCGTTTTGGGTCGAATGCCGCGGGCGAGGAGGTCGTCTGGCTCGCCGGGCGTGACGTTACGGCGACCATCCGCACCGAATCGGCCGGAAATGACGCGTCCAAGGTCGCCATCCTGACACCCGTGCGTAGCGCTCTGCTGGACCGCCAACGGCGCTTTGCCGTCCTCCCGGGCTTGGTCGCCGACGGGCGCGACATGGGGACCGTCGTGTTTCCCGATGCCGCAGTCAAGATTTTTCTCACGGCGAGTGCCGAAGAACGGGCAGAGAGGCGCCATAAGCAGTTGAAAGAAAAGGGGGTTGCTGCTAACCTTGCCGCCCTTTCGCTGGAGATAGCGGAGCGAGATCAACGCGACATCACGCGTGCCGTTTCGCCCCTCGTCGCAAGCGCGGATGCGGTGCTGCTCGATACGACGGGATTGTCGGTCGCGGCGGTCGTGGAACGCGCACTCGGCATCGTGCGCGAGCGACTTCCGCCGAGCGACTAGCGCCGGACGAGACGGGGGCCGGATCGAGCGAAGCGGGCAAATTTTGAGCGCGGTACTCAAGGATAGGGTGCCGTATTTATCGTCAACCCCTAAGGCACATGGCAATGGTGCAAGGGAATATCGAGCCGTCGAACCAGGCTCACACTAGAGAAAACATGACAGAAAGTTTTGCGGAACTGTTTGAACAGAGCATCGCCAGCCAGCGCATCCGCCCCGGTACGATTCTCAACGGCTTGATCGTCGAAGTCGGTCAGGACTACGTCATCGTCAACGTCGGACTGAAGTCCGAGGCCGTCATCCCATCGGAGCAATTCAAGAACGAAAAGGGTGAGATCGAGGTCACCGTCGGCGAGACCGTCGAAGTGGCGTTGGACAGCGTCGAGGACGGTTCCGGCGAGACCCGCCTGTCGCGCGAAAAGGCCAAGCGCGCCCGCACCTGGACCCGCCTCGAAACCGCATTCGAGAAACAAGAAATCGTCATCGGCATCATCACGGGCCGGGTCAAGGGCGGCTTCACCGTCGAAGTGGACAACGTGCGCGCGTTTCTGCCGGGCTCACTCGTCGACGTGCGTCCCGTGCGCGATCCGTCGTACCTCGAGAACAAGCCGCTCGAGTTCAAGGTCATCAAGCTCGATCAGAAACGCAACAACGTCGTGGTCTCGCGCCGCGCCGTCGTCGAGCAAGAATACAGCGCCGAGCGTTCCGCCCTGCTCGACAATCTTCAGGAAGGCGCGGCGGTCAAGGGTGTCGTCAAGAACCTCACCGACTACGGCGCATTCGTCGACTTGGGTGGTATCGACGGCCTGCTGCACATCACGGACATGGCCTGGAAACGCGTCAAGCATCCTTCCGAAGTGGTCAAGGTCGGTGAAGAGATCGACGTTCGGATTCTCAAGTTCGACCGCGAGCGCCAGCGTGTCTCGCTGGGCTTGAAACAGCTCGGCGCCGATCCCTGGCAGAACATCGCTCGCCGGTATCCGGCGAACACGCGGCTGTTCGGCAAGGTCACGAACATCGCGGACTACGGCTGCTTCGTCGAGATCGAGGAGGGCGTCGAGGGTCTGGTGCACGTCTCGGAGATGGACTGGACCAACAAGAACGTCAATCCCGCCAAGGTCGTGCACGTCGGTCAGGAAGTCGAGGTCATGGTGCTCGACATCGACGAGGAGCGCCGCCGCATCAGCCTCGGCGTGAAGCAGTGCAAGGCCAACCCCTGGAAGGAGTTCGCCGACAATTACAATCGCGGCGACAAGGTCAGCGGTCAGATCAAATCGATCACCGACTTCGGCATTTTCATCGGCCTCGCGGGCGGCATCGATGGTCTCGTGCATCTGTCCGACATCTCCTGGGACCTGCCCGGCGAAGAGGCCGTGCGCAGCTACCAGAAGGCGCAGCAGGTCGATGCGATGGTCCTCTCGATCGATCCGGAGCGCGAACGCATCAGCCTCGGTATCAAGCAACTCGCGAAGGATCCATTCTCGGCTTACATCGCCGAGCACCCGAAAGGTTCGATCGTGCGCGGCATCGTGCGCGAAGTCGACGCCAAGGGCGCCGTCATCGATCTCGGCAACGGCGTCGATGGCCAATTGCGTGCCTCGGAACTGTCGCGCGATCGGGTCGAGGATGCGCGTCTGCTGCTCAAGGTGGGCGAAGAGGTGGAGGCGAAATTCACCGGTGTGGATCGCAAGGGCCGCAGCATCTCGCTGTCGATCAAGGCGAAGGATATCCACGAAGAACAGGAAGCGATGCAAAACTATCGGACGGATTCGCCGACCGGTACCAGCCTCGGTGACCTGCTGAAAGAACAAATCTCCGGTCAGGATTGAGGGATCGAAGGCATGCGCGGCGGTCGTCCGTCGCGCATGTTCTGACCACTATGATGAGTGATTCGCACGGATCGATAATGACGAAATCGGAACTGATTGAGATCATTTCGGCGAAGCAAAAGCACCTGCCGGCGAAGGATGTAGAACTCGCCGTCAAGCAATTGCTGGAAATCATGAGCGACGCACTCGCGACCGGCGAGCGTATTGAGATCCGGGGTTTCGGCAGCTTTTCTCTGCATTTCCGCCCCCCACGGCAAGGGCGCAATCCGAAGACCGGCGAGGCCGTTGCCCTCGCGGGTAAGCACGTGCCACATTTCAAGCCGGGCAAGGACCTGCGCGAGCGTGTCAACGAAGGTGCCGGTCAACCGATTCGTGACTGAAGTCCGGGCTCCCGCCCTCTAAGTTAAGGTAAATATCCCGGCATGCCAAAAACAATCGTAAAAACCGTCGTATTTCCCGTCGCCGGCCGCGGCACGCGCTTTCTGCCCGCGACCAAGGCGAGTCCCAAGGAGATGCTGCCGATCGTCGACAAACCGCTCATACAATATGCGGTAGAAGAGGCGCTTCAGGCCGGTGCCGAGACCTTGGTCTTCATCACCGGCAGCTCGAAACGGGCGATCGAGGATCACTTCGACACGAACACGGAACTCGAAGCGACCTTGCAGGCCCAGGGTAAGAAAGAACTGCTCGACACCCTGCGCGGCATTCTGCCGAGTTGGGCGTCCTGCGTTTACATCCGCCAGCCGGCTCCGCTAGGTCTCGGTCACGCGGTCTTGTGCGCCCGTCCCGTCGTCGGTGACGCCCCATTCATGGTGCATCTCGCCGACGATTTGATCGATGCGCGGGTCGCCTGCCTGAAGCAAATGGCGGCCGTCTTCGCCGACCAGGGCGGCAGCGTGCTCGGCGTGCAGAACGTGCCGCCGCAGGATACCGACAAGTACGGCATCGTCTCGCTCGAGCGCGAGGTGGCGCCGCGCGTCGGTAAGATGTCGCACATCGTCGAGAAACCGAAGCCCGACAAGGCGCCGTCGACCCTGGCGGTCGTCGGTCGGTATCTGCTGACGGGCGCGATTTTCGAGGATCTGGCGCAGATCGGCACGGGCGCGGGCGGAGAGATCCAGTTGACCGACGGGATCGCGCGCCTGATGACGCGCCAATCCGTCTATGCCTACGAGTTCGAAGGCAAGCGCTACGATTGCGGCAGCAAGCTCGGGTATCTGCAGGCCACCGTGGAGTACGGGCTCAAGCACCCGAGCCTAGGATCCGACTTCAAGGCCTATCTCAAAGAGTTCGTCAAAACCCTTTAAGAGCTTATGTTCATGCTCGATGCGGGCATCGCGCCCGGGGAGGCATCGCTGCCTCCCCGAGCTGCCGGCACCCGTCCGCCTCAGCGCGAACGCCCGCGAACTTGCTGACCACCACCGTGGCCAGAACCCGCGTTCGCGGGTCGTCCGCTCGACGGCCGGCCACCCGCGCGCGCACCGCGATGGAAGCCACCGCGTCCCTGTCCCTGCGGCGGACGCGGCGGACGGTTGTCCGGAATCTGTGCCGACTCGACGATCTGGAACTCGGGTGTGGGCAGCACTGGGATGCTGCGCCGGAGCACGCGCTCGATGTCGCGCAAAAAGCCGCTCTCGTCGGACGAGACCAGCGAGATGGCCGCGCCGCCGGCGCCTGCGCGGCCGGTCCGACCGATGCGGTGCACGTAGTCCTCGGGAACGTTCGGTAATTCGTAATTGACGACGTGCGGCAGCTCCTTGATGTCGAGACCGCGGGCCGCGACCTCGGTTGCCACGAGCGCCGTGATCTGTCCCTTCTTGAACATGTCGAGCGCCTTGACCCGCGCGGCCTGGCTCTTGTTGCCGTGAATCGCGGCGGCCTGGATGCCCGCTCCCTCGAGCTGCTGCGTGAGACGATTGGCGCCGTGCTTGGTACGCGCGAATACGAGCACTTGCTGCCACTGTCCTTCCTTGATCAGATGGATCAACAAATGACGCTTCTGTTCCTTCTGCACGCGATACGCGCGTTGTTCGACGATCTCGATCGCCGCGTTGCGCGGTGCGACCTGGATCGAGACGGGGTTGTGCAGCAGACGCTCCGCGAGGCCGCGGATGTCGTCGGAGTAGGTCGCGGAGAACAACAAATTCTGCCGCTGCTGCGGCAGTAGCTTGATGATCTTGCGGATGTCGTTGATGAAGCCCATGTCGAGCATGCGGTCCGCCTCGTCGAGTACGAGGACTTGGATCTTCGACAGATCGACCGCGCGCTGCTGCGCGAGATCGAGCAAGCGACCGGGCGTCGCGACGAGGATGTCGCAGCCACTGCGCAGCGCGCTGATCTGTGGGTTGATGCTGACGCCGCCGAACACTTGAAAGGTTCGCAGCTGGACGTATTTCGCATAGATGCGCGCGCTATCCGCCACTTGCGCCGCGAGCTCGCGCGTCGGTGTCAGTACGAGCGCGCGTGGGGAGCGGTTAGTGCCGTGCGTGGTGTCGGCGCACAGGCGCTGCAGGATGGGCAGCACGAAACTGGCGGTCTTGCCGGTGCCCGTTTGCGCCCCGGCGAGCACGTCGCGTCCGGTGAGCACCGCAGGGATCGCCTGGACTTGAATCGGAGAAGGCGTGTCGTAACCCTTATCGGCGACAGCACGCAGCAATTCGGGCAATAGCCCGAGATCGGAAAATGACATTGATAAATCCTTAAAAAAACAGGAGGACTCGCACGACAGGGCTCATGAGCTCTGCAGCGGTCAGCAGCGAGGGGGTATCGAACGAAGTGCGTCGAAGACGGACCGCGAGCCGGAGGTGGCACTGACCGAGTACCGACCTATTGGCCAAGCAAACACCATACAGGTCCTGGCACTCGGCGTCCAGCGACCTGTATCAGAAAAGCTTATGTCGCATCGTTCGCGTACAGCTTGACGACCTCGTAGAGAAACCGCCTGCCATCGAGCAGAGATTTGACCCGAATGCGTTCATTCAGACCGTGCGCGTGACTGCCTTCCGCGTCATGGAACATGCCCGATAAGCCATAGGTCGGTACGCCGGTCGCGTTCAGAAAGCGGCCATCCGTCGCTCCCGTCGCCATCGTCGGCACGATCGCCACCCCAGGCCACAGACCGTCGGCGACTTTGACCACCGGATCCATGATGTGCTCGGTCAGCGGCGGCGGTGAAGATTGCATGCCCGGATCGCCGGTCGGCGCCACGCTGATCTTCGCATCGCCGAGTACGTTCGCGAGCTGTTTTTGCACGTCCGCGATCGGCACGCCCGGCAGGATGCGGCAATTGACGTTGGCGCGCACGTGCTGAGGAAGGGCGTTCGGCGCATGTCCGCCCTCGATTTCGGTGACCACGCAGGTCGTGCGCAAGGAGCCGTTCCAGCCCGGGTTGACGGCCCACAGCCGCTCAACGGCCGCTTCATCCTCGGGATTGGCGAGCACCGCCCGCATGTCGGCGGCGACCTCCGGCGGCATGAGTTTCGCTTCGGCCGTGAAGTAGGCTCGCGTCGCTGCATTCAGTGCGACCGGGAAATTATAGGCGCCGAGTTTCGCGAGGCCGACGGACAGGCGCACGATCGGGTTGTTGTGCGTCGGCCGGGAGCTGTGGCCGCCGACGTCGCCGGCCTCCAGCGTGAAGTCCTGGTAAACCTTCTCGCCTGCTTGAATTTGCAGGGTCACGGGTTTGCCGTCCTTGTCGAGCTCGCCGCCGGCGCCCTCGTTCAACGCGAATTCAGCATCCAAAACCCGTGGTTGCGTATTGACCAGCCATTGCACGCTGTTGAACACGTCCGGGGTTTCTTCGCCGCAGGTCAGGGCAAGCTTGATGTCACGTCGCGGCGTGAATCCTTCGCGTCGATAGCGGATGAGGCTGTCGGTGAATACCGCAGCCATCGCTTTGTCGTCGCTAGCCCCACGGCCGTAAAACCAGCCGTTCTCCTCGATCAGCTTGAACGGATCACGTTCCCAATCTTCGCGCTTCGCTTCCACGACATCGATGTGGGCGAGCAGCAAGATGGGCTTGGCTAGCTGGTCGCGGCCGTGGAGCAAGGCGATCAAGGCGCCGTCCTGAGGCCGGTCTTTGGGCGCCAGTATCTGCGTGTCGGCGAGGGCAATGCCGCCGGCGACGAGTCGTGCGCGCATCGCTTCCGCCGCTTTGGTGCAGCTGCCCACTGAGCGGGTGGTGTTGATTTCCACGAGCTGCTTGTACAGGTCGAGGAAGGCCTGGTCGTCGTTCGGCGACGCCGTGCTCGCCGCAGTCGCAACGCCACACGCGAACGCGAACGCGAAAAAAGACCCGAAATAACTGGCCACGATCCGCGTGCTTCTCCGGCTGTGCATCCTCGACTCCTGTTTCAGGCTGGCTACGCGCTACAATGCCTGAATTCGTTCTCAGCTGGAACCGCGGCGACGACCCTCGCGGCCGCCTACGACAAGGAGTTCAACATGCGAGCAGCCCGCACGATCCGGATCTTCGCCCCGCGTCGGAGCTCCCGGCGCGCGCTCGCGTCCGGCCTGATCTTGAGCGTGTGCGCGATCGGCGCCGCGGCCGCGGGCTTGGGTCTGAAGCCTGGTCTTTGGGAGATCCGCATCGTCAAGTCCGTGATCGACGGACGCGACGACACGGCCAGCATTGCAGCCATGAGCGACCGCATGCAGCAGATGTTGGCCTCGTTGCCCGCCGATCAGCGCGCGCTGATCGAGGCGAAACTCCGGCAGAGCGGCATTGGTCACTCGAACAACGGCGGCTTTCGCATCTGCGTCAGCCCGGCGATGGCGAGGCTCGACAAACCGATCATCGACAAGGACGGAAAATGCCAGCCCGCGGCCGTCAAGCACGATGGCACGGCAACGAGTTACGAGTTCAAGTGCACGGCCGACGGCACTACGACGACCGGCAAGGGGACGGCGACCGCAAGCGGCGAGACGATCACGACGCACGTTGAAATGACGGTTCAACAGGCCGGTGGTCAGACGCATGCCATGCAGAACGACAGTCAAATGGTGTTCGTCAGCGCCGATTGTGGGGGCCTCGCGCCGTCCGATGCCGTCGCGCCTGGCGCCGCCCCCAGCGCCGCCGCCCCCAGCGCCGCCGCTAGCGCCGCGGTCCCGCCTGAGGTCTCTAGGTAGCGCTTGCCGACGCTGACGACGCTGCCGCCGACTCCGGCAGCAAGGCCCGGCCGCTGATCGAAATCGCCGGCACGTGCTGAATCGAGTTGGTCACGGTGCACAGCAGCTTGGCGTCGGCGGCTATCGCTTCTGCTTCCGTCTCGGTCAAATGACCGCGGAAGATCGCGACGACCGCAATGTGTTTCAGGCGACTGGGAGGATCGGCAGCTTTTTCGCCGGAGACCACGACCTCGAATCCGAGGCGGGGGAGTTTCCGGCCCGCGAGTGCCGCGCGCACGCTGAGCGCGAAGCATGTCGCGACCGAGATCAGCAGAAATTCCACCGGCGACACCCCGTCGATGGTCGCGAGTTTGGTCTGAGTCAAGGGCCGGCCGTCGCAGAATATCTGCAGCGGTTCCTGGCCGTAGGAGATCGCGTTGACCGACCAACGCTTCGTGCGGATCAAACCCATGTGCGGATTCTCGATCCGGAACCGGGCCGAACACTAATAAGAAATTCGTATGAGCACATGCGCGGTTTGCGATCGGTCGGCCTAGGTTCAGACGCGTCGCAGTTCGCTGCGCCCCACGATGCGCACGATCCGCCCGGCGTCCATCTCGGCGGCGCGGTCGCACATGTGGGCGATCACATCGGGGTCGTGACTCACCAAGACGAGGGTCATCGCATGCTCGCGCTTCAGTTGATTGAGCAGATTCAAGATCTCGGCCTGGACCGAAAGATCGAGCGCCGCGGTCGGCTCATCGAGCAGCAGCAGGCGCGGCTGCAGCAATAGCGCACGCGCGATCGACACGCGCTGGCGTTGTCCCCCCGAGAGTTGCCGGGGCAGACGGCCGGCGAGACCGGGATCCAATTTGACCTCGCAAAGGGCTGCGGCGACGCGCTCGTCGACCCCGGATACGCCATGGACCGACAAGGGTTCGGCCAGGGCACGACCCACCGTGTGGCGCGGATGCAGAGACGCATAGGGATCTTGAAAGACCATTTGCACCCCGCGGCGTAAATCCCCGGCGAACCCTTGTCCTGGCACGAGGTTTCGATCGAGGAGGCGCAGCTTGCCGGTCCAGGTACGATTGACGCCCGCAAGGACTCGCAACAGCGTCGATTTGCCGCAGCCCGAGCGGCCGACGAGGCCGAAACTCTCACCCTCGACGACTTCGAGATCGAGAGCGTCGAGTATGCGCCGACGTTCGCCAGGCGCGCCGAATTCCACCGTCAGCGTTTCACCGTGGATCAGGCTCATCGGCCAAGCCTTGCATCGAGAGCATCGCGATCGAGCGTCGGCAGGGGAGTGCCGTACGTGCTGCCACTCGGGCGACACGACCACAGGGTCCGCGTATAGGGATGCGATGACCGGGCGAGCTCGGCGGCGGGGCAATGATCGACGATCCGTCCGCGGTACATGATCAGCACGCGCTCACAGTGGCGGGCCACGGACTGGAGATCGTGACTGATCAGTAGTAATCCCATGTGGCGCGTGGCGACCAAGGTCGCGATCAGTTCCAGGACTTGCTCGCGTAACCCGGCATCGAGCGCCGAGGTCGGCTCGTCCGCGATCAGGAGGCGCGGTCCATTGATCAGCATCATCGCGATCATGACGCGTTGTCCCATGCCGCCCGACAATTCGTGTGGGTAGGCGGCGAGGATCCGGGCGGACGGCGGCAGCCCGACCGCCTCCAGCATCGCCGCGATGCGTTCGCGCCTTTGCGCCCTGCCGAGCGAGCCGTGCAGGCGCAGGATCTCGTCGAGTTGGCGTTCCACGTTCAAGGCCGGATTCAACGCGTGACGGGGATCCTGCAGAATCAGCGCGAGCGAGGCGCCGCGCAGGGCCGCCCAGGCGCGCGGCGTGCACGCGCGCAAGTCGCGGCCGGCGAACTCGAGACGCGCGGCCTCGCAGCTCAAGCCGGGAGGTAACAGACCGAGCAAGGCACGCGCCGTCAGCGATTTGCCCGAACCGCTCTCGCCTACCAGCGCCACCCGCTCGACCGCGACGCACAGTGACAGATCCTCGACGAGGGTCCGCCGTCCGGGCCCGCGTCCGGCATGCACGCTCAAGCCCTCCACGCACAGTAGTGGCGGCTCAGTCATGCGTAGGATCACCGAGGTCGCGAAGCCCATCCGCGAGCAAATTGAAAGCGATCGCAAGCATGAAGATCGCCGCGCCCGGAATCGCCGCCAGCCACCATTGATCGAACACGACCTTGCTGCCCTCGGCGATCATCAGTCCCCATTCGGCGGTCGGTGGCTGTACGCCGAGACCGAGGAATCCGAGTGCCGCCGCGGCCAGCACGATGCCGGCGAGATCCAGCGCGAGGCGCACCTGGGTGCCCGGTACGCAGGCAGGCAGCACATGACCCCAGAGTAATCGCGAACCGACGATTCCCTGCATTTCGGCAGCGGCGAGATAGTCACTGCGTCGCAAGGTTTGGGTCTCCGCGCGCGCGAGCCGCGCGTACGCAGGCCAACTCGTCAACAGCAAGGCGAGCGCGGCGTTGATCAGCCCGGGCCCCAGCATGCCGACGAAGGCGAGCGCGAGGATCAGTCGCGGAAAGGCCATGACGATGGAGGTGAATCCCATGAGCACCCGTTCCAGCCAACCGCCGTAATAGCCCGCAACTATGCCTGCCGTCAGGCCGATCGGCACCATGCCCGCCGCGACCAGGGCAACGAGCGCGAGCGTCGGGCGGGCGCCGTAGAGCAAGCGGGAGAGCACGTCGCGCCCGAGACCGTCGGTGCCGAGGAGGTGTGCCGAGGACGGCGCTTGCAGGCGTTGCGCGAGATCCGGCCGGGTGGGCTCATAAGGAGCGAGCCAAGGCGCGGCGAACGCGAGCGCCAAGATCAGGGCAATGATCGTGGCCCCGGCAAGGGCCGCAGGCGAGTGCCGCAGTCCTCGCCTCATCGCAGCCTCGGGTCGAGCGCGCGGACCAGCGCGTCGGTCAGGCCATTGATCACGACGAAGCTGCAGCCGATCACGAGCGTGGCGCCGAGGATTGCGGCCGTGTCCGCGGCGAACAGAGCGGTCGTCAGATACCGACCGATGCCGGGCCAGGCGAACACGGTCTCGACGAGCACGGCGCCTTCGAGCAGGCTCGCATAGGTCAGTGCGAGTACCGTGATGATCAACCCGCGCGTGTTCGGCAGCAAATGGTGCACGATGATCCGCGCGGGCAGGGCGCCCTTCGCGCGCGCGAGGGTCACGTACTCTTTGCCGGCTTCGCCCAGCAAGGCTGCGCGCGTCATCCGCGTGATCTGGCCGATCGCATACGCGGCGAGCACGAGCACCGGTAATGCGAGGTGCGCCCAGGCGTTCGCGAATGCGCCCGGTGCGCCGCTGCGCCAGCTATCGAGGAGGACGAAGCCGCTGTCCAGATCGATCGTGTATTGATAGGCATCGTCGAGCCGCCCGGGTCCGCCGGTCCAGTGCAGTCGGGCATAGAAAAAATACAAAGCGACGAGGCCGAGCCAGAACGCCGGCAAGGAACTGCCGAGCAGCGAGACGATCCGGACCACGCCGTCGAGCAGGCCGCGTGGCCGCCATGCACAGAGGAGTCCGAGCGCGATGCCGGCGACGGCACTCAGGAGCATGGCGAGCGTCGCGAGTTCGAGCGTCGCGGGGAATACATGGCGCAAATCCTCGGCGACCGGCTGGCCCGTGGATTCGGCGACGCCGAGGTCACCGCGCAGCAAGCGACCGGCATAGCGCGCGAAGCGCTCTGGCCAGGGTGCGTCGAGACCGAGTCGGTGCCGCATCTCGGTATATGCGCTCGCACTGGCGTGATCTCCCAGCGCACGCAGTGCCGGATCGATCGGCGAGAGGCTGCTGAGCGCAAACGTGACGAGCAGCAAGCAGGCGAGCGTCGTCGCCGTCGTGGCGAGGCCGCGCGCGAGCGTCGCGAGCGCCGGAGCGTGACCGAGGCTCACTTGCTGATCCGGTCGTAATAAACCATGTCGGCATCGAGTCCCTCGCGATAGCCATGGACGCTCCGGCGCACCACGACCTCGTTACGCGCTTGAAACGCGATCACGAACGGGGACTTTTCCTGCACTTCGCGTTGAATCGCGAGGTAGTCCTCCATGCGTGCCGCCGGATCGGTCTCGGTCGCGGCCGCGGCGGTCGCTGCGCTCAAGGCCGGAATGCGCCAGCCGGCGCGCCACGCGAGGGTCTTCGCGCCGTCCTCGCGGTTCAGCGCGAAGGCGCTCGCGGTCGAGTTCGCGTCGAAGTAGTCCGGCACCCAGTAGACCCAGACGGCCTGCTCGCTGCGCGCGCGAATCTTCGAATACAATTCGCCGGCGAGCTCCGGCACGATGTCGAGCTGTATGCCGGCTTGCGCGAAACTCGCCTGCAGCGATTGAGCAATATCCCCATAGGGCGGCTGATTGATGACGTCCAAGGTGATGTGCAGACCCGGTTGGATGCCCGCGGCCGCGAGTATCGAGCGGGCCTTGGCGACGTCAAAATGGTAGGGCGTGGTCAAGAGTCCGCCGGGGAACCCAGCGGCAAGAAAGGCTTGATGCACGAGGTATTCGCCGCGCAGCAACTGCTTGGCGATGCCGTCGTAATCTACGAGCCAGCGGGCGGCCTCCCAGAGCGCCGGGTTGCGCAGCGCGGCGTTATCGGTATTCGCCGTGTTGAACATCAGGTAGTCGATCATCGCCGAAGGAAACACTAGCGTCTCGACTTGGCTGTCGCCGCCCAAGGCGGCGATCTGATCGGGACCGAGATCACGGGCGATGTCGGCGTCGCCCACGGCCACGAGCAAGCGTCGAGTGGCTGCGTCGGCAACGTTCTTGATCACGATGGTCTGCAAGCGCGGTGCGCCGCCCGGTGCCGTCGGGTTGGCGTCGAGGACGAGCGCCTCGTGGGCGATGTAGCGGCGAATCTTGAAAGGCCCGCTGCCGGCCGAGTGGCTGCGCAGCCAGGCATTGCCGACATCGTCTCCGGCCGCGTGCTCGAGGACCTCGCGGGCGTCGATGATCGAGGCCACGGGCGCGGTGAGAATGTTGAGTGCCAAGGCCGGTCCCACGGGCGCATCCCAGGTCAGGCGCACATGCTGGGCATCGACCTTGGTGAGTGCGCGGTCGACGTTGCCGGCGTTCCAGCCCAACTCGTTGAGGATGAACACTGGCGCGCGATTGAGCTTGACCGCACGGCTCAGCGAGAAAATCACATCCTCGGGGCGTAGCGGATTACCGCTCGCGAAGCACGCCCCCGCCGCGAGTTCGAACGTGAGGCTGCGGCCGCCGGGGTCTGCCTGCCAGTGGCTAGCAAGACCCGGCTGAAGGACCGCCGGGTGGTCGGGGTCCGGTTGCACCAGCCGCTGATAAACGTTGGTAAAGGTCTGGACGCTCGAGAGCTCGAAGCCTTCGGCCGGGTCGAGACTGACGAGGTCGTCCAGCGCTTGAACGATGACGAGCACTCCGGGTGGGCTCGCCGACCGGGCCGGCACGACCGCGAGGGATGCTCCGAGCAAAAGGCCTAGCCAGGGGAGGGGAAGACACTGCGGCATGTTCACCGCGGGATGATATGCGGCACCGCGTTCAGAAGCGATACTTGGCGCACGCTCAGCGTCGTCGTTCGTGCGGCATCTTCGGTGGTGGGCGTCCGCGGGCCGCTTCAGAAAGGAAAAGCGGACAGGGGGGTTGCGTCGGTCCGGGGCTCTCTTCAGCCCGCGGCGCCCAGACGAAACTCTAGCCCGCCCTGTCTTTTAAGTTAAATACCAATTCCTGATGAGCATATGCTTGCAGATCAGCGTTGCTTGCGACGCCGTATCGCTCGCGCTGCCGTCAGTCTTCCCCCGCCATATAGGCCGCGAACGCGTCGCGATGATCGGCGTGCCAGCGCGACAGCGGCGGCCTACCGAGAATCACGTCGTCCGCCGCCCAGCGCATCCGCTTGCGATCCATGGCCGACGTGACGTCGTTGTCCGGACAAATGATGTAGAACCGATTCGCGGCGACACCGGCGAGCATTTCGTCCACGACCTGATCGGCATGCCACGCGCCGGCCGGCTTTTCCGCACGTCCCGTGAGCCCCGTGAACGTGAATCCAGGTACGAGCAGATGCGCGCTGACGCGACACTCGGGCAGGTTGCGCAGTTCATGCTGTAGCCCTTCGGTGGCGACTTTGACCCCGGCCTTCGAGACGTTGTAGGCCGTATCACCGGGCGGCGTCGTGATGCCTTGCTTGGAACCGGTGTTGATGATCAGCGCGGGTGTCCGCTGCGCGACCATGGCGCCGGCGAATGCATGAATGCCGTGGATCACGCCCCAGAGATTGGTCTCGATGACGCGTCGCCACGCGGCGAGTCCGTCGAAGGCGCCGCCGCCGCTGCCGACACCGGCATTGTTCATGAGCACATCGACGCGTCCGAAGCTCGCGTAGGCTTGGATCTTCAGCGACTCGACGGCCGCGGGATCGCCGACGTCGGTGGGCGCCGCCACGACGGCGCCGACGCCCGGCGTGGTGCGCAGGGCTTGCGCGGCATGCTCCAACGCGACGCCCGGCAGATCGGCCAAGACAAGGTTCAACCCGAAGGCCGCGAAGCGCTGCGCGGTTGCCAGGCCGATGCCGCTCGCGGCGCCGGTGATGACGGCCGTTGAACCGGCGGCGATGGCGGGATGTTGACTCATGGGATAGAAACTCCTGGGACGGGTGGATGGGTGGGCGAGGGTGCTCGAGCGCAGCTTTCGTCGACGCGGTATTCTAACGACGAATGCAAGCCGTATTTCTCGATTACGACCGGGCTTCCTCCGCCGACCTCGATCTCTCGAGCCTCAGGCGCATTTTGCCCGACTTGACTTTGTATGAGGGATCGAACGCCGCCGAGGTCGCCCTACGGCTGCGCGAAGCCGAAATCGTGCTCGTCGATCAGACCGCCATTCCGCGCGAAGCGATGACTGCGGCGCGGCGCTTGCGTTTGATCTCCCTGGCTGGGACAGGCTACGACAAGGTTGACGTCCCGGCGGCGCGGGAACTCGGTATCGCCGTCACGCATGTGCGGGGTTATTGCACCGCATCGGTGGTGCAGCAAGTTTGGAGCTTGATCTTGAGCCTGACGCAGCGTCTCACGGCCTATCGCGAGTACGCGACCGATGGATCCTGGGCTAAGTTGGGCGCAGCGAACGTGCGGGCGCTGCCGATACGCGAACTTGCGGGTCGCACGCTCGGCATCGTCGGCTGGGGCGATCTCGGCAGTGGTGTTGCCAAGATCGGCGAGGCTTTCGGCATGCGGATACTCGTCGCGAATCGTGCCGGCGGCGCGCCCGTGCCGGGCCGCGTTTCTCTGGATGAATTACTCGCGAGCGCGGATGTGCTCTCGCTGCATTGTCCGCTGACCCCGGACACGCGCTTGATGATCGCGGCGCGCGAGCTCGCGCTGATGAAACCCGATGCGGTGCTGATCAACACGGCGCGCGGCGGTCTCGTCGACAGCACCGCGGTCGTGGCGGCCTTGCGTGGCGGAAGACTCGCAGGCGCGGGTATCGACGTGTTGGCGCAGGAGCCACCCGTCGACGGCGATCCGCTGCTCGATCCCACGATTCCGAATTTGATCGTGACCCCGCACGTGGCTTGGGCCGCGCTCGAGTCCCGACAGCGCAGTTTCGACGAGATGGCTGCGAATATCACCGACTTTCTCGCCGGGGGTCGGCGGGGGCGCGTGGTGTGAAAGCAGTGGCGCATCGCGATTGAGGGGGTAATCGATGACCACGCTATCGAGCATCGGCAGCGCCGATCTGGCACAAATTCTCTGCAAAACGCGTGACGCCGCGGCAGGCGACCTGACCGGACTGTCCACGGAAGAAGCGCTGGTCGCCGCGCTCGTGCTGAATCAGCCTGAATGGCTCATTGAGATGCAATACACCATTGCCGAGGCGCTCGAGCGCATTGGCCCGGACTGGGCGCGGCTCATTCCCGCTGCGGCAAAACAGTTCGAGCAAGAGCGCGAAACGGCTGAACACGAGGCGGCACGAAAGGGTGATGAAGCCCGAGTGGCCCAGTTCACCGCAAGGCCCGACGCGGAGAACGGGGTCATCGAGTTTTCTGCCAGTTTCGTCGGGGCGAGTAGCGCTCCGGGCTACCGGGACGTGTATTTGACGTTCAATCTCGTGCGGACGGGCGACGTATCGTCACCGACGATTAGAACGACGCTAAATATTCGGCCGGGGGACGGCGAAACGATCGTGCGCGAAATCACGGACGTGCATCGCTTCGCGTGGCGGAAGGGGGCACCCGGCGATGCGCAAGCTGGTGAGCAGCGCCCGACATGGATCGACGGCCCCGTTCAAAGCCAATCGCCGCCGCCATGACTTACGTTCTCGCGCCACCACTGTGCGAGCTCGTCGAGCAGCGAGCGCACTTCGGGCACGTGATGCACGCCGTACCAGGTAAGTGCGATGATCACGGCGAGTCCGATGATTCCGTTCCACGCTTCGACCCAGGCGCCATGATACGCCCCGACCGAATAATACGCGGCGCGACGCATCGAGCGGATAGGCCATAGGATGCAGTTGTAGATCAGTACCAGGGCGATCAGGGCGACCCAAAATGGGACATCGTGCGGCAAAGTCCAGCCGAGCAGGGCGCCCGTGGTCACCAAGGACAATAGCGCGAGCAGCCAGCCGATCGTGACGATCGCGAACACGATTCCGAGCACCGCGATAATCGTGCCGGTCAACACGTGCGCGAAATAGCTGCCCGGTGACGGTGGCGCGCCGGCCGCAGCCGACGGAGCGCCGCCGGCGGGAGCGCCATAGCGCCATTGGTCGCGCCAACGGCGGCGCTCGAAGCGCCACTCGGCACGCATGCGGCGCCACTCGGAACGCCACCGCGCGCGCGAGCCACGCCATTCCTGTCCCTGAGCGAACTGCGCGTATTTCGCCTTGGCGCGCTCCACGAGCGTGCGTGCGTTGAACGGTACGCCGTGCGCGGCGGCGTGCTCCGCGGGCGTGCTCGCATAAGGCAGGACGAACATGAGCACGACGTAAGCCAGCAGCACCAATCCGCCCGTGAACAGGAACAGCACGATGAAGATGGCGCGAATCAAGGTGACGTCGAGCGAAAAATACGCGCCAATGCCGTTGCAGACTCCGCTCAAGATTGCGCCCTCGCTGATCTGGTAGAGACGTCGCGGGGAGCCTCCGCCGAATGCGCCGGCGCTCGGGCCACCCGCAGAGCCGCCAGCGCCGCCGATTCCGCCGGTGCCGGTCGCCTGTGCCGTCGCACCGTCGCCCCCGCCCGCCGACGCGCCGTCGCCGTCCACGGGGCCCATTTCCACGACGATCAGTCGTAGCTCGGCGCCGGTGACCACGGTCTTGTGTGGATTCAAAAAGCGCGCGCACTTCTCGCCGATCGCTTGTTCCAAGTCGGCGATGATTTCTGCCTTGTCGGGATTGCCCGCGAGCGCCCGGGCGGACTGGTCGAGATAAGCCGACAAATGCGCAAAGGCGTCTTCGTCGAGTTGATAGGCATTGCCATTGAGGCTGATCGTGATGACCTTCTGCATGTTCAGCTCCCGAGACTGGAAATCGTCTTGTTGATCAGCGCCCAGTACGCGTCCAGTTCCGCGAGGTGGCTGCGGCCGGAGTCGGTGAGCCGGTAATACTTGCGCGGAGGACCGCTGTCCGATTCCTGCCAGAGGTAATCCACGAGTCCCTCGCGGCGCAACTTGCTGAGCAGCGGATAGAGCGTGCCCTCCTGCGTCGCGAACTCCGTGTGCGCCAGCCTCTTCAAGATATCGGGGACGTAGACGGTCGCGCCGCTAACGATCCGCAACACGAGAAATTCCAGCAGGCCTTTGCGGATGGGGCTGAATTTCTCGTCGAGCGGCATGGAGGTCGAGCCGGGTTTCCAGGGAAGCTACCTTGTCTAATAAAGGTACCAGATCTCAATAAAACCCGTCAAGGCACGGGGCGGAATCGGGCACCGGGAGACGGTCTCGCTGCAGGGTGCGGAAATCTAGCTACTCATCTACTCGCAACCAAGGCCGCGCCCACGGCCCTCGTTAATTTTTCGACGATCTCCTCGAGTTCGGCGTCGCTCGCATTGTAAGGCGGCGCGAGGATGAGCGTGTCGCCGCACTCGCCGTCGACGTTGCCGGCGCAAGGGTAGCAAATGAGGCCATCGCGAAACGCGCGTCCGCCGATGTCGAAGCTCAAGGCCCGCTCGCGCGGAAAGGGGGCCTTCGTGTCCCGGTCGGCGACGAACTCGACGCCGAGGAAGAAGCCGCGGCCGCGGACGTCGCCGACCGCATCGAAACGCGCCAGCGCCGACCGCAGCGCCGTTTGGAACTCCGCGCCGCGCTGCCGCACCCGCTCGATCAAGCCCTCGCGCGCGATCAAGCTTTGGACGGCGAGGCCGGCCGCACAGGCTGCCGTGTGCCCCGTGAAGGTGTGACCGGTCTGAAAGCTGCCGTGTTCGCTCAAGATGGGTGCCGCGACCGACGCGGTGCAGAGCGTGGCGGCGAGCGGAATATAGCCGCCGGCCAGGCCCTTGGCGATCGCCATGATGTCGGCGACGACGCCGTCGTGCGCTAGCGTGCGCCAGGTGCCGCTGCGCCCCGAGCCGCACATGACTTCGTCGGCGATCATCAGCACGTCGTGGCGACGGCAGACCGCCTGCAGTGCCGCTGCGTAACCCGCCGGCGCCGGTACGACCCCGCCGGCCGCACCGACGATGGGCTCGAAGATGAAAGCCGCGACGGTCTCGGGTCCGCGCGCCAGAATCGTGTGCTCGAGTTCGGCGGCGAGCACCCGCGGAAGCTCTTCAGGCGCTATGCCGGCGGGCAGACGGTAGGTGTTCGCTGCGGCAACGAATGAAACGTCGAGCAGACTGCCTGCGAACGACTTCCGGCGCTGCGCAAAACCCGAGACCGAGAGTGCTCCCAAGGTATTGCCATGCCAGGAGCGTTCGCGCGCGATGAAATGTCGTTTGCGCGGGAGGCCACGCGCGGCGAAGTGTTGCAAGGCGATCTTGAGCGCGGATTCGACGGCCTCGGAGCCGCTGCAGCTGTAAATGATTTCCTGATACTCGCCGCCGCAAAGATCCAAGACCGTCGCGCTCAATTCCTCGAGCGCCGAACTCGTATAGAGGTAGCGATAGCCGTAGGCGACGTCCTCGAGCTGGCGCATGATCGCGGCATTCACCTCGGGGTGCGCATGGCCGACACTGAACACGGCCGGGCCGCCCGAGCCATCGAGATAGCGCTTGCCGTCGGCGTCGTACAAATAGCTGCCACGACCGCGAACGATCTTGGGCAGATTGGCGACGCCGAAGCCGCTCGCGCGGATTCCGCTCACTTCGCCGACTGCGCGATGAACGGCCGCCAGCCACCAAAATGCGTGATGTCCGTAGCGCCCTCGGCGGCGAGACCCTCGCAAATGAATCCCGGCACACGCGATCCATCGGCGAGCTCCAATTTGCCGATGCCGAGCGGCGCGGGAATGCCCGCCACGAAAGAGCCCAAATGTTCGGCAGGCACGGCCCAGACTTCCACGTCGATCTTCGCGCCGCCGCTCGCGACGCGGATCAAACCGGGACGATGCGGCGGTCCGCCGGGCAGGGCATAAAAGCGATAAGCCGGCGCAGTCGTCGTTTGCTGTAACAAATAGGCGCCGCGTTCCAGCAGCTGCACGTTCAGCGGCAAGCCCGTCATGTGCGCTCCGCAGACCGCGAGCGGGAGATACGCCGGCGCGAGCGTCGCGTCTGCGGTCGGCGCCGCGGGCAGCAGCATGCCGGTGGCGCCCGCGGTTCGTACCGACTCGCGGTGCAAACGCCCGGCGATCGTGAGCAGCGCGCGTTCCGTGCTCACCGGGCCGACGAGCGTCACGCCGAAAGGAAGACCGTCGGTGCGAAAGCCGGCCGGCACGGCAACGCCCGCGAGGTCGAACAGGTTCATGAAATTCGTGTAGTAACCAAGCGTCGCATTGAGACGCAGCGGCTCCGCCTCGACGCTCGCGATTGGGTAGATCGTGCCGGCCGTCGGCGTGAGGATCAGGTCCACCTGGGTCCAGGCCGTCTCGCTCGCACGGCGCAGTTCCAGCAGCCGGTATTGCGCCTGGAAGGCCGTATACGCGAGCGGATCCTTGCCGCCGGCGATGATCTGGCGCGTCGCCGGATGCAAAGCATCCGGATGCGTTTCGAGGAAGCCGCCCACGGCCGCATAGCGCTCCGCCACCCACGGGCCCTCGTACAGCAAGCGCGCCGCCTCGAGAAACGGCGCGAAATCGAGTTCGACGCGCGTCCCGCCGAGTCCTTCGAGTCGTTTGACCGCCGCGACGAACAGCGCCGCATAGTCTGCGTCGCCGAAGAACTGGAGTTGATCGGGGCGTGGCACGCCAAAGCGTAGCGCCGGGATCGGCGCATTGCCCAGGCGCCGGGAATACGCGTCTTGCGGATCGAAGCCTTCGGCCGCGCCGAGCACCGTGGCCGCATCTTCGGCGGTGAGCGCGAAGATCGAGACGCAATCGAGCGAACGGCACGCCGGCACGACGCCGGTCGCGCTCAAGCGCCCGATGCTCGGCTTCAGGCCGATCAGATTGTTGAATGCGGCCGGGACGCGGCCCGAGCCGGCCGTATCGGTGCCGAGGGCGAAGCTCGCGAGTCCCGTCGCCACCGCGACCGCCGAGCCGGAACTCGAGCCGCCCGAAATGTAGCGGCCATCGAAGGCGTTACGGCAAGCGCCGTAGGGCGAGCGCACGCCGACCAGACCGGTCGCGAACTGATCGAGATTTACCTTGCCCAGTGGGATGGCGCCCGCCGCGATGAGTTTTGCGACGACCGTGGCCGAACGCGTCGGGGTGTACGCATACGCGGGGCAGCCGGCGGTCGTTGGGATCTCGGCCAGGTCGATGTTGTCCTTGATCACGAACGGAATTCCGTAGAGCGGTAGAGAATCTGCGGAGCGCCCCGCCAGCGCAGCGACATAGGCACCGACCTGTTCTCGTGACAGCCGGGTGATCCACACATGCCTCTCTTCGGCGCGCGCCGCGCGCTCCTGCAGCGTCTCGATGACCTGCGCGACCTGCAGCTGCCCGCTGCGATACGCGGCCAGCAGCGCGGTGATCGTGAGACTGATGTTGAGGTCGGGAATCGCGGGCTTCGTCGAACTGTTCGGCATCGGATCCTCTTGTGCGTCGGTCACGGCATTTGCTACTCTTTTCCCCACAAAATGTGCGTCTAGGGTTCCGGCTCGCTCGTACGCGGGTGCTGGTCCGAGAGAGGCAGTCCTTGCATGCTTCGAGTTGAGCGCTTGTAAGGATACACGGCGGGATAAAAGCCCGGGAGATCGATGTCGAGGCGGTGTTGGCACCCTCGGGATGATCTTCCGTTCTGGAAATCCAACCCCGGGGCTTCTCGAGGAGAGTCGTGTGAACTATGAAACCGTGATCGAAGGCGGCAAGCACTGGTCCTTGAGCTTGACTGCCGGGACGACGCTGCGGCTCGTCGACGAGCAGGGCGGCGCGAACGTCGGTATGCTGTTCTACAACCCCCGCAATCCCCTCGAGCGCTACAACGCGCCCGATACCTTGAAGTGTCAGCACACCTTCAAGTTGACCCGGGGTCATTGCCTCTATTCCGACATGGGGCGCATTTTCTGCTCCATCGTGGCCGACGACGTGGGTTGGCACGACACGGTCGGCGGCAACGCCAACCGAGAATTGGTCGCCGCGCGCTGGGGCGAACTCGCCTATCAAGACGTGCGCAATGACTGGACTCAAAACGGCCACGATGCGTTCCTCGTCGAGGGCGGTAAATACGGTTTGGGCCTGCGCGACCTTGCCGCCAACGTCAATTGGTTCAGCAAAATCGCGATCAGCGACGACGGCAGCATGCATTTCGATCCGACCAATTCCGGCCCCGGACGCGCCGTCGAACTGCGTTTCGAGATGGATACGCTCGTGTTGCTGCACACCTGCCCGCATCCCTTGAATCCCGCGGCGTCCTATCCTCGGCGCCCGGTACGGATCACGATCGGACGCGCCGCGCCCGTCGGCGTCGATGATTTTTGCCGAAATTTTCGTCCGGAAAACGGCCGTGGCTTCGAGAACACCGAACTCTATCGTGCGGCCGGCGCCGCGGAGGCATGACCCATGCGCCACTTCAGTCCGCGTGAGCCCGCAGCGGCTCGATACCGCAAGATCGTGCCGGCCGGCGATTACTGGTTCGAGACCATTGCGCGCGGTGAGTACCTACGCATCGTCGACGTCGAAGGCAACCAGGCGGCCGATACCCTGTTCTTCAGTGCTGCCGACACGGCAGAGCGCTACAGCGCGATCGACACCCTGCGCGAGCAGGGCAACCTGTACCTGAGCACGGGCTCGAAACTGCGTTCCACCTCGTCGCAGGTGCTCGCCGAGATCGTCGCCGACACGGTCGGACGCCACGACACGATCGGTGGTGCGTGTTCCTCCGAGTCGAACACCGTCCGGTATGCGATCGAGAAGCGCACGATGCACGCCTGCCGCGACAGCTATCTCCTCGCCGTTACCACGCACGAACGCTTCGGGCTGACCAAACGCGATCTCGGGCACAACATAAATTTTTTCATGAACGTGCCGGTCACTCCGGACGGCGGCCTGACGTTCGAGGACGGCTTGAGCGGTCCCGGCCAATACGTGGAATTGCGCGCCGAGATGGATCTGCTCGTGCTGATCTCCAATTGTCCGCAACTCAACAATCCCTGCAACGCCTATAACCCGACGCCGCTCGAAGTGCTGGTCTGGCAGTCGGATGTTCAATAAGGTCCTCGTCGCGAATCGTGGCGAGATCGCGTGCCGCATTTTGCGCACGCTCGCACGCTTGCGGATCGCATCGGTCGCCGTTTACTCCGATGCAGACCGGGACGCCCCGCACGTGCTGCAGGCCGACGAGGCCGTGCATCTGGGGCCGGGGCCCGCGGCGGAGAGTTATTTGCGCGCCGACAAGATTCTTGATGTGTCGCTTGCAACGGGTGCCCAGGCGATTCATCCCGGCTACGGCTTCTTGAGCGAGAACGGCGAATTTGCCTCGGCCTGTGCGGATGCGGGCCTGGTCTTCATCGGCCCGACGCCGGCGCAGATGCGCGATTTCGGGCTCAAACACCGCGCCCGGGAGTTGGCGGCGCGCAACGACGTGCCGCTGCTGCCGGGAAGCGCTTTGCTGACGAGCTTGGCCGAGGCGCAGCACGAAGCTGCGCGCATCGGCTATCCCGTGATGCTGAAGAGCACGGCGGGCGGCGGCGGCATCGGCATGTCGCTCGTGCGCAGCGAGGCGGAACTCGAAGCGGCGTTTCTTGGCGTGGAACGTCTGGCAAAAAAGAACTTCAGCCAAGGCGGATCGTTTCTCGAAAAGTACATCGAGCGTGCCCGGCACATCGAGGTGCAGATTTTCGGTGACGGTGCGGGTCGCGTGATCGCCTTGGGCGAGCGCGATTGTTCCACCCAGCGTCGCAATCAGAAAATCATCGAGGAGACTCCGGCCCCCGGCCTCTCGCCCGGTGTGCGAGCGCGCTTGTTCGATTCGGCCGTGCGCCTTGGAGCGGCGGTCGCTTATCAGTCCGCGGGAACGGTCGAGTACGTCTACGACGTGAGCAGCGAGGAATTTTATTTCCTCGAGGTCAACACGCGCCTGCAAGTCGAACATGGGGTGACCGAGGAGGTCACGGGTGTCGATCTCGTCGAATGGATGATTCGGCAGGCGGCCGGGGAGCCGCTCACGCTAGTCCAACCCCCGAGTCGCGGCGCCTCGATTCAAGTCCGACTGTACGCCGAGGACCCGGGCCGCCAGTTTCGACCCTCGAGCGGTTTGCTGACGCATGCGCGGTTTCCCGGCACGGCGCGGGTCGAGACCTGGGTCAACGACGGTACGGTCGTCTCGCCGTTTTACGATCCCTTGATCGCGAAGTTGATCGTCTCGGGTCCGGATCGTGAGGCGGCGCTCCTCGCCATGCGTCGTGCGCTTGCGGATACGACCTTGGCGGGAATCGAGACGAATCTCGACTATTTGCGCCAACTCGTCGTGGATCCTTTGTTCGCCCGCGGGTCCATGACGACGCGAGCGCTGGAGAGCTTCGCCTACGCTCCCCGTACCGTCGAGGTGCTGGAGGCGGGAACGCAGACGACGCTGCAGGATTATCCGGGGCGCACCGGCTATTGGCACGTCGGCGTGCCGCCATCGGGGCCGATGGACAGCCTCTCGTTCCGGCTCGCCAATCGCGCGCTCGGCAACGTCGACACGGCAGTCGCGCTCGAAATCACCGTGTCTGGCCCGACGCTCAAGTTCAACGTCGATACGGTGATCTGTCTCACCGGGGCGCGCCTTGCGACGACGCTCGAGGGCTTGGCCGTGCCGTTCTGGACGCCGGTGCCGGTGCGGCGCGGCCAAACCCTCATCGTCGGGGCCGGCGCCGGCACGGGCTGCCGCGCCTACCTCGCCGTTCGCGGCGGCTTCGACGTACCCGCGTATCTGGGTAGCTGCGCCACATTCACCTTGGGGAAATTCGGCGGTCACGGCGGACGGGCTTTGCTGACGGGCGATGTCCTGCACATCGCAGCGCCTCGGCGCGGCGAAGAGAGCCAGCGCGACGGCGAGACCGAAGCTGCCGTCCCGCAATCGGTTCCGAGCGAACTCGTTCCCGCGATCGTCGAGGAATGGCGCATCGGCGTACTCTACGGTCCGCATGGAGCGCCCGATTTTTTCACCGAGTCGGATATCGCCGAGCTGCTGGCCGCCACCTGGGAAGTGCACTACAACTCCAGCCGCACGGGGATACGCTTGATCGGTCCGAAGCCGCAATGGGCGCGCAGCGACGGCGGTGAGGCCGGATTGCATCCCTCGAACATACACGACAATGCCTACGCGATCGGGAGCGTCGATTTCACCGGCGACATGCCGGTGATTCTCGGGCCCGATGGGCCTTCGCTCGGCGGCTTCGTCTGTCCCGTGACCGTCGCCAGCGCGGAACTCTGGAAGCTCGGCCAGCTGCGGCCGAAAGCGCGCGTGCGTTTCGAACTATGGTCGACAGAGCGGGCGGCGCTGGAAACGGAAACGCAAGAGCGGACGATCGCGACGCTGCTCGCTGCGCAGCCTGCTGCGCAGCCCGCGCCGCCGTCGCTCGCGGCACGCGATCGCTCCCCGATCCTCGGGCGCCTCGCCGCCCGCGCGACTCACCCGGAAGTCGTCTATCGGCGCGCCGGCGATCGCAACCTGCTGATCGAGTATGGTCCGCTCGTGCTCGATCTCGAACTGCGCTTGCGCGTGCATGCACTCATGTCCTGGCTGCGGGACCGCGCTCCAGCCGGGATCATCGATCTGACGCCCGGTATTCGCTCGCTGCAGGTGCATTTCGAGCCGCGGGTGCTTAGGCTGGATCAACTGCTCGACCTGTTGATGCAGGGTGAGGAGACGCTCGCGTCGATCGACCGGCTCGAGATCCCCACGCGCAGCGTGCGCCTACCGCTGTCCTGGGACGACGAGGCGACCCAACTTGCGATCGCGAAGTACATGCAATCGGTGCGCGCCGATGCTCCCTGGTGCCCGAGCAACATCGAATTCATCCGCCGCATCAACGGCCTCGCGGACATCGCGGAGGTCAAGCGCATCGTGTTCGACGCGAGCTATCTCGTGCTCGGACTGGGCGACGTTTATCTTGGCGCACCGGTCGCGACGCCGATCGATCCCCGGCATCGGCTGGTGACGACGAAATACAATCCGGCGCGCACATGGACGCCGGAGAACGCCGTCGGCATCGGCGGTGCTTACCTCTGCGTGTACGGCATGGAGGGTCCCGGCGGGTATCAGTTCCTGGGTCGCACCTGCCAGATGTGGAATACCTACCGAGTCACGCGGGAATTCACTGGCGACAAGCCCTGGCTGCTACGGTTTTTCGATCAGATTCGGTTCTACGAGGTCTCGGCGCCGGAGCTGCGCGAGTTTCGTGCTGACTTCCTCTCCGGTCGGGCGAGTCTCGAGATCCATGACGACGTTTTCCGGCTGGAGGACTACCGGCGCTTCCTCACCGACAACGCGGCGAGCATCGGCGAGCACAAGGCGCGGCAGCAAACCGCGTTCGAAGCGGAACGACGCCGCTGGGAGGCGAGCGGGCAGATCGGTTATGCAGCTGATCTGCCGCCGCCGCAAGAGGATCGGGACGACGTGGCGCTGCCTCCGGACTGTGTCGGCGTATCGAGTCCGGTCTCGGGCAGCGTCTGGAGGATCCCCGTACACGTCGGTCAATCGGTCAAGGCGGGTGAGACGCTGGTGCTCGTGGAATCGATGAAAATGGAGCTGCCGGTCACGGCGCCCGTCGACGGGGTGATTGAACAGCTGCGCTGCGCCGAGGGACGTGCGGTGCAGGTGGCACAGCTATTGGTGAGTCTACGCCCCGACGCTGCCGCGCCGGTGGTCCACTGAACGGACGACGAGGGAGAACGACGATGCGCATGAAAGCGAAACGGGCGAGACAGGCGAACCGTTGGCAAGGGATCGGGCTCTGTTTTTGTTTGGCCCTGAGTTTGCTGGCGGGCGGCACGCTGCAGCCGGCGCGCGCGGCCGAGCGTACCTCGTTCAACATTGCCTGGAGTATTTACGTCGGCTGGATGCCCTGGGATTACGCTGATCGCACGGGCATCCTGAAGAAGTGGGCCGACAAATACGGGATCAAGATCAGGCTCACGCAGATCAACGATTACGTCGAATCCATCAATCAATACACCGCCGGCAGCTTCGACGGTTGCGTCATGACCAACATGGACATGCTGACGATCCCGGCGGCCGGGGGTGTCGACTCGACGGCGGTTATCGTCGGCGACTACTCGAACGGCAACGACGGCGTCGTGCTCAAGGGTAAGGGCAAAGCGCTGAGCGCAATCAAGGGCCAAAAGGTCAATCTCGTCGAATTCTCGGTATCCCACTATTTGCTCGCGCGCGGCCTCGCAACCGTGGGTCTGCGCGAGCGCGACTTGAAGATCGTCAACACGTCGGATGCCGACATCGTCGGCGCGTACGCTGCGCCGGGCACTACCGCGGTCGTCACCTGGAAACCGCAGCTCGCGACCATCCTCGCCGAGCCCGATGCGCAGCTGGTCTTCGACTCCAGCAAGATCCCGGGCGAGATCCTCGATCTGATGGTGGTCAACACCACCACGCTCAAGGCGAACCCGAAGCTCGGCAAGGCACTCGTCGGCGCGTGGTACGAGACGCTCGCGCTGATGGCGAGGAGTGACGCGGCGGGCACGGCCGCGCAGACGGCGATGGCCAAGGCGTCGGGTACGGACCTGGCGGGATTTCGCAGCCAGCTCGCGACCACGCATCTGTTCGCGACGCCGGCCGAGACCTATGGTTTCATCACCGGCGATGCCATCATCAAGACCATGGATCTCGTCCGCCATTTCTCCTTCGATCATGGGATCCTCGGCCAAGGCGCAGCGAGCGTCGACGTCGTCGGTATCGAGTTTCCGGGCGGCAAGCAGCTCGGCGATGCGCACAACCTCAAAATGCGCTTCGATCCGACGTACACCAAGCTCGCCCTGGACGGCACGCTGTGACGGGGGCTTGAGGCATGCGTCGGCTGATCAATCAGTATCCGAGCCGCGGCGGCGCCGTATTCCTGAGTGCGCTGCCGTTCCTGCTCGTGCTGCTCGCCTATCTCTCGTACTCCCATGCACGGCTCATGGAAAACCCCGGCGACAAATTGCTGCCGTCGCCCGCGACGATCGCTGCGACGCTACACCAGTACGCCTTCGAGGAAGACGAGCGCACCGGTGATTACCTGTTCTGGGACGACACCCGGGCAAGTCTCGAGCGCTTGGGTGTGGCACTCGGCATCAGTGCAGTGTTGGGACTGGTGCTCGGTCTCGCGATCGGTGTCCTGCCCTACGTGCGTTCGACCCTGGCGCCGTTCGTCGCGGCGCTGTCCTTGATTCCGCCGCTCGCGGTGCTGCCGATTCTTTTCATCGCCGTGGGTCTCGGGGAGCTGGCGAAGGTCACTTTGATCATCATCGGCGTCACGCCGATCATCGTGCGCGACCTGAGCCTGCGCACGGGTGAGCTGCCCGCCGAGCAAATCATCAAAGCGCAGACGCTCGGGGCGTCCTCCTGGCAGATCGTGCTGCGCGTGGTCTTGCCGCAGTTGTGGCCGCGGCTCATCGACGCGTTGCGCTTGACACTGGGTGCCGCCTGGCTGTTCTTGATCGCGGCCGAGGCCATCGCCTCGACCGAGGGACTGGGCTATCGGATCTTTCTGGTCCGTCGCTACCTCGCCATGGATGTCATTCTGCCCTACGTGGCCTGGATCACCCTGCTCGCGTTTGCGATGGACTGGCTGCTGCGGATCGTGCGTGCCAAGGCCTTCGCCTGGGCCGCCCCGGGAGCTTGAGATGACCCAGGTGACCGTCAAGAGGCTCTGGAAAACCTACGGCGACCAGGTAGTGCTCGAGAACGTCAATCTGCATGTCGCCGATCACGAGTTCGTGACCATCGTCGGCGCGTCGGGCTGCGGCAAGACTACCTTCCTCAAAATGCTGCTCGGCATCGAGACGCCGAGCAAAGGCGACTTTTTGATCGACGGGGAACCGTTGCCGGGAGAACCGGGACCGGATCGCGGGATCGTCTTTCAGCGTTATTCTCTCTTTCCGCATTTGCGCGTCATCGATAATCTCTTGCTCGGACTCGAGCTGCGTGGTGCGCCGCTCGCCGGGCGGCTGTTCGGCGCGCGGCGTCGGCGCGCGCGGGCCCGCGCCGACGAACTGCTCGAGGCGGTGGGCCTGCGGGGCTCGGCCGACAAGTACCCGAGGCAGCTCTCCGGTGGCATGCAGCAGCGGCTGTCGATCGCCCAGTCGGTGATTTGTGAACCGAAGATCCTGTTATTGGACGAGCCCTTCGGCGCATTGGACCCCGGCATCACCGCCGACATGCATACGCTGATCCTGAAGCTGTGGAACATGCACAAGATGACGATCTTCATGGTCACCCACGATTTGCAGGAGAGCTTCGAACTCGGTACACGCCTGCTGGTATTCGACAAGGTCCGCCATGATCCGCAATCGCCCGAGGCCTTCGGCGCGACGATCACCTACAACATTCCGCTGCGAGGGCATCGCGAACCCGCCGGCCTTGCCGGCTCACCCGCAAGCCCCGATGTTCTCTCGCAGCCTCGAGCCGTCGATCCATCGTCTTTACAGGAATCCCCGCCGCCATGAGTCGTTTGTTTTCACCGCTTGCCATCGGGCCCTTACACCTCGGCAATCGCATCGTCATCGCGCCGATGTGCCAGTATTCGGCGCAAGAGGGTTCCGCAACCGACTGGCATCTGATGCATCTGGGCCAGCTCGCCCTGTCGGGCGCGGGCTTGCTGATCATCGAAGCGACTGCCGTCGCGCCTGCCGGGCGGATCTCCTCGGGAGACTTGGGGCTCTACAGCGACGCGAATCAGGCGGCGCTTGCCCGCGTGCTCGCGGCGATACGCCGCTACTCGCCGATCCCGGTGGCGGTGCAACTCGCGCATGCCGGTCGCAAGGGCTCCGCCCAAGTGCCCTGGGCGGGTGGCCGGCAACTCGGTTTGGGCGCCGAGCAGGGCTGGCCGACGCTGGCCCCCTCGGCGCTGCCCTACGCAGCCGGCGATCGTGCGCCATTGGCGCTCGACCGTGCCGGACTTGCCGAGGTTCGCGAGCAGTTCGTCGCGGCCGCGCGTCGCAGCGCCGCGCTCGGGCTGAACGGAATCGAATTGCACGCAGCGCACGGCTATTTGCTGCACGAATTTCTATCGCCGCTGTCGAATCAGCGCGACGACGAGTACGGTGGTTCGCTCGAGAATCGCATGCGCTTTCCACTCGAGGTGTTTGCGGCGGTACGCGCGGCAACGCCCGCGCCGATGCCGGTCTGGATGCGCATCTCCGCGAGCGACTGGACACCGGGCGGCTGGGACCTCGAGAGTTCGATCGTCCTAGCCGAGGCTCTCGCGGTGCGCGGCTGTGCCGCGATTCACGTCTCGAGCGGCGGCCTGTCCGCGCAGCAGGCGATCCCGTTGGCGCCAAACTACCAAGTGCCGTTCGCGGCGCGCATCAAGTCCGTCGTCTCGATTCCGGTCATTGCGGTGGGCTTGATCACCGAACCGGCCCAGGCCGAGGCGATCTTATCGGCAGATCAGGCGGATGCGATCGCGCTTGCCCGCGCGATGCTCTATGACCCGCGTTGGCCCTGGCACGCAGCCGCTGCGCTGGGCGCGCGGGTGTGGGCGCCGCCGCAGTACCTGCGCAGTCAACCGCGTGAATTGAAAGATCTGTTCGACTCGCCCCAGTGATCCGGCGCCGCGCGACGATGCTGCGGTCGCCTGCTCCTCAGCTGGCCGCTTTGCGTTTGCAACTCGCATCGGCATAGCGAGCCAGAATTTCGTGTGCGGGCATGGGCGACGCCAGCAAGTAACCCTGTACGTCGCCGCAGGCATGTTTGCGCAGCCATGCCATTTGCGGTTCCGTTTCGACGCCCTCGGCTGTCACGCTGAGATCGAGCGTGCGCGCGAGCGAGAGGATCGCGGTGCAAATGGCCGCATCGATCGGGTCGGAGGCGACGTTGCGGATGAAGGCCTTGTCGATCTTCAGTTCATCCACGGGCAGGCCGCGTAAATACGCGAGCGACGAATAGCCCGTCCCGAAATCATCGACCGCGACCCGACAACCGAGTTTGCGTAGTTCGATCAGTCCGCAGCGCACCGCGTTGAGGTCCTGAATCAACGCGGATTCGGTGATTTCAATGACGATCGATGCGGGATCGATCCCGGCTTCCGACGCGCAGGCGTGAATGAATGCTGCCGGGTCGTCGTGCACGAACTGGCGTGCGGACAGGTTGATCGCGACGCTGGTGTCGAGGCCCTGGTCCCGCCAGTTGGCGGACTGCCGGCAAGCGGCCTGGGCGACCCATCGGCCGAGCTGCAGGATCAAACTCGATTCCTCGGCGATCGGGATGAATCGATCGGCCGGCACCTTGCCGAACCGCGGATCGTGCCAGCGCAGTAACGCTTCGACGCCGACCAGGACTCCGTCCGAAATCCGCAATTTCGGCTGAAAATGCACGTTCAGTTGTTCGTCGCGCACGGCCATTCGCAGCGCCTCCTCGAGCGCGAGGTGCTCGCGGGCGCGATTGCCGATGTCGTGTGCATAAACTACGGCGGCGTGCGCGGCGCTGTTCAGCGCATGATGCTTGGCCGCCGCCGCGGCCGTCAGCAGCAATTGCGGCTCGCCGCCATGGTCCGGGCCGAAGGCGATGCCCACCGAGAGGGCGAGACAAAATTGATGGCTGCCACAGTTGACGGGCTGCTCGACGACGGCTTGCAAGCGCTCCGCGAGATCGGTCGTGCGCGTGCGTACCTCCGTCCCGCTGACGCAGACGACGAACCGGTCCCCGTCGATACGCGCGAGCGCGGTCCCGGGTTCCGCCGACGTGTACGACTCGAGCCGAATGGCGAGCGCGTTGAGTGCTTGATCGCCGGCATCCGGCCCGAAACTCGAGCGAATGCGCTCGCACCCCTGGATGTCGAGATGCAGCAAGCCGACCGGTTCCGCGCTGCCATCCGCATCGGCGCATGTGATGGCTCGGGCGAGCGCCGATTGGAGGTGCTCGGTCAGTGCCTGTGCGTTCGGGAGACCGGTCAGGGGATCATGGTAGGCGACGTAGCGGAGCCGGGATTCGGCATCGGCATTTCGCAGGATGTAGCGCAGGCGATGCGGCAGTAAATTCCAATTCAGCGGTTTGGCGATGAAGTCGGTGGCGCCGGCTTCGAACGCCCGTTCGATCGAGTCTGCGTCATCGTGTCCCGTGATCATCACGATCGGCAGGTGGCGCAACTCGGGCCGGGAGCGGATCGCGCGGCAAGTCTCGTAACCGTCGAGGCCCGGCATATCCACGTCCAGAAAAGCAGCCCGAAACGGCGCCGAGTCGGCAACCGCGACCGCGCTCGTGCCGTCGGCGGCGCTGACGGTATTGAAGCCCGCCTGTTCCAAGGTTTCGACGAGAAACAGTCGCGCGATCTCGTCATCGTCGGCGATCAACACCAGCGGCCTGTCGTTCGTGTAGCTCATGCGATGCGCTGCTCCAGCGCCCTTTGCAAGGAGGCGACAGCCGAGTCGCGTGCCGACCGCAGATCGCCGCTACACGCGATCACGCGGGTAAGATCGCCTGCGCGGGCTGCACGCTCGAGTTCCGCTGCCAGCTCACTCAGCTGGTCCGCACCGACATGGGCCGCGGCGGACTTGAGCGAATGACAATGACTTTGAACGGTCTTGACGTCCCCGCGCGCGACGGCGCTCAGGATGCCGTCGACCTGCTTCGAGGAGGTCTCGACGAACAGCCGGGTCACCCGGTCGAGGAACCCGCCGCGACTCATGCGCTCGATTTGGTGCATCTGTGTCAGGGAACGCTCCGAGAGTATCGGCTTTGTCGAGGCGGGCAAGGGCGTCGGAGTTTTCTGGTTCAGCCAGTGCGACAACGTGGTGTAGAGGTCGCGAACCGAGAGCGGCTTCGTCAGAAAGTCATCCATGCCCGCCTGCATACAGCGTTGGCGATGAGTTTCCGACGCATCGGCCGTGATCGCGATGATCGGCGTTCGGCGCCGACCGTGCTCGATCTGGCGCAGCATCTTGGTCGCGGTCCAACCGTCCATGGCTGGCATGTGCACGTCCATCAAGATGGCGTCATGGGAGCCGGTCGCCGCGGCCGTCAGCGCCTCCCGTCCGTCCCTGACCGTCGCATACGAACATCCCAATTCGCTCAGCAGGCCGGCGAATACTTCGGCATTGACGGGGTTGTCCTCGACGATGAGGATGTGCCCACGCAAGCGGGGCAGCGTTTCGACCTCGGTGCCGTCCGAGGCAGAGGCGGCAATCGTCAGGGCCGAGCGCAGGCTGCCGAGCAACAGCGGCTTGAGGCAGCTGCGTACGTACGGGGCGATCTGGTCGGTGCCCAGAACCGCGAGCGAGTCCGATCGCCCGAGTAGAATGCAGCGGCTCGCGCGCTGCGTATCCTCGCCCGCGGCCAGCAGCGTCGTAGCCACCTCGGGACACTGGTCGACGTCGATTAGAACGGTCACTTCGACGTCGGCGGCAAGCTGGTCGAGCGCTTCCCGCGACGTCGCCGGCAAGAGCCAGCGGCCGGCGAGGCCGAGCAGCCGGCACTGGCGCTCGAAGGCGTCGCCGAGCGCGGCACTGCGCGTCAGCAGAACGACGGGTGCGGCGGTCGGCGCCCGTTCCGCGGGCAGCGAGTCGCCGAGCTGCATCGACAGCTGCACCGTGAACGTGGAGCCGACGTTGAGAGTGCTGTGCGCAACGATGGTGCCGCCCATCAATTCCACGAGCTCGCGGCATATCGTGAGGCCGAGACCCGTGCCCCCGTACTTGCGGGTCGTCGACTCATCCCCCTGGGTGAAAGGGTCGAAGATGCGGTCGACGACGTCGGCGGCCATGCCGATGCCGGAGTCGCGAATCGTCAAGGTGACGAGAACGCTGTCCGCATCCGCCGGCTCGGCGTCGCAAATCAGCGCGATCTCGCCGCTAGGCGTGAACTTGATTGCGTTGCCGAGCAGATTCACCAGCACCTGGCGCACGCGCAGCGGGTCGCCGACGACGAGTCGCGACAACTCCGGCGCCGGTGCGACGATCAAGTCGAGCCGCTTTTCCTGGGCGTGCGCGGCGAACGTCTCGGCGGTTTCGCCCATGACCGTCGCCAAATCGAACGGCTCCATGCTGATCGTGAGCCGCCCCGCCTCGACCTTGGCCAGATCGAGGGTGTCGTTCAGAATCTGCATCAGCGAATTCGCCGACTGCTTGACGGTGAGGGTAAGGCGTCTTTGCGACTCGTTCAGGCCGCTGCGCAACAGCAATTCCCCCATGCCGATGATGCCGTTCATCGGCGTGCGAATCTCATGGCTCATGCGGGCGAGGAAATCGCTCTTGGCGCGAGTCAGGCGTTCCAGCTCGATATTGCTAGCCTTAAGTTCGGCCGTGCGCACCTCGACCACGCGCTCGAGATGCGCTGCCTGTTGAGCGGCCAGACGCAGCTTGTGCTGGTGCCGCGCGCGGTAGCGCCATAACAGCATCCCGAGCCCGAGCGAATAGGCGAAGTAGGCGGCCGGGGAGCGCCATGGCGCCGGCCGCATCGTGATCGGAAGTTCCAGCGTATGCTGGCTCCAGGGGCCGTCCGGTGTTGCGCCACGCACCTCGAGCACGTAGTTGCCGGAATCGAGATTCGTGAAGGTTGCCCGGTGGCCCGCGCGCGCGGGCAGCCAACGGTCATCGAAACCGCGCAGTCGATACTCGTAGCGGTTTAGCTCCGGCGCCGCGAAATCCAGAGCGGCGAACTCGAAGCTCGCGAGATCATCGCGATAACCCATGGTCAGTTTGTCGAGCGAGGCGAACGGTGCGTTCAGGGACGCGGGCTGCCCGCGCAGTTCCACCATCGTCAATGCGAGCTCGGGCGGCTGCGTGCGAGCCGCCGAGACGCTGCGCGGATCGAACAGATTGAAGCCGTTGGAACCACCGAACACGAGGCGCCCGTCCTGCAGACGAAAATGTGCGCCGCTGATGAACTCCTCGCCCTGCAAACCCTGTTCGCGGTGAAAGCGGCGTATCTCGCCCGACTCGGGCACGTAGCGGATCAGTCCCTGATTGCCGCTCAGCCACAGCGCACCCTCGGCGTCGCTGCGAATCCCGTAGACCGTATTGTCCGGCAGGCGCCACGCGGTGGAATGATTGACGAAATAGACGGAGCTTGGCTGATGTGCCGAACCCACGACCTGATCGACGCCGCCGCTGTCGCTGCCGACCCAGATGCGCCCTTGGCCGTCGACATGCAGCGCATAGATGGTGTCCGAGGCGAGGCTGCGCAGATTGGATTCGATGTGATGCCAGGCGGACAGCAATGTGCCGTCGGGCTGCAGGGCGAGCAGACCGCCCCCGTCGGTGCCGACCCAGACCACGCCGTCCGGGGCCTGCACGATGGCAGTGGCAGGGGGATTGCTTGCTTTCGAGCCGTTGCCGGGGTCGGTGGGCAGGTGCTGCACATGGTTGCTGCGCGGATCGATGATCGCGATGCCACCGCGGAACGTGCCCACCCAAATCCGGCCGTCACGCGTTTCGCAAAGCGCCATCACGCCGTCGGCGCCGAGCGCGCGCGAGTCATC
>Ga0116230_10000074_pt1 | contig 69934 bp, 68 predicted proteins | sample S1TSphfallax_3_FD_88678 | JGI IMG/M metagenome (GOLD analysis project Ga0116230, IMG submission 88678) | Host-associated microbial communities from peat moss isolated from Minnesota, USA - S1T2_Fd - Sphagnum fallax MG | ecosystem: Host-associated > Plants > Peat moss > Unclassified | place...
CAATTATGGCTATGGTCATCATTCGAACAGCAATTCGCAAGATCTCAGCGAGCTCGCCGCAGCCAACGACTCGATTCCCCCCAGCGGTGTGAACATCGGCTTCACGAAAGACTTCTCCGTCATCGTCGGCTCGGACTTTGCCGACGGCCGCGGTAACGCGACCGCGTATTTCACGTATCTGAACCAGGAACCCGTCGTCGGCAGCCAGCTGGACTATGCGGGTTGCACGCTCAACACCCCATCCGGCGGTGCGACGACCGGACCTCTGCATTGCGGTGGTTCCGGCACCAGCGCAACGGGTCAATTTCTCGTGCTGGGACAGAACGCCAAAGGCGTCACGACGACCCTCGTCGACAACACGGTCGACAAGTCGACGGGCGCGTTTCGTAACTACAACCCGACCACGGATGACTACAACTACGGCGGTCTGAGCTACATCCAACGCGAGGCCCAGCGCTACACGGCCGGTTCGTTCATCAATTTCGACGTCAACGACAACACGAACGTTTACTCGGAATTCATGTTCGCGCGCAATACCTCGACCGCGCTCTACGGTCCGAGCGGCGCGTTCTTCCCGCTGGTCACGATCAGTTGCGCAGACCCGCTCTTGACCGCCCAGGAAGAGTCCACGCTTTGCGCTCCCAGCGTCCTCGCCGGGAACCACGCGACTTACGGGACTACCGGCAACAACCTGTCGCTTTACATCGCGCGCCGCAGCGTCGAATCCGGCGGCCGGGAAGACAACTACACCTCGAATTCGTTCCACGAAGCCTTGGGCGTCAAGGGCAAGTTCGGAGAGTCCTGGAGCTACAACGCGTATGGGCAGGTGGGGATCACCCAGGTCAACGACAACGAGGGCGACTTCCTCGGCGTGCAGCAGATCGCGAATGCTCTCAACGTCGTTACCGGGCCCAACGGCAAGCCGACGTGCGTGTCTGCGTTACCCGGCGGGTCCGATACCGCCTGCGTGCCATGGAACGTTTGGACGCCGGGCGGCGTGACCGCTGCGCAGCTCAAGTATCTCGAAGTGGCTTCGACCTACGGCATTACGTCGACCGAATACATCACGCATGCCGACGTTTCCGGGGATCTCGGCAATTATGGCGTGCAGCTGCCCACGGCGTCGACCGGGGCGAGCGTAAACGTCGGCACGGAATACCGGCAGGAGCGTTACACGTTCTCACCGGACTATATCTTCGGCAACGGTCTGGCCGGCGGTGGCGACGGTGTCGTCGAGCCGATCGACGGCGGCTTCCATCTCTTCGAAGGCTTCATCGAAGCGAAATTGCCGATCGCCACCGATCGCTTTCTCCTCGAGGATCTGAACGTCGAGGGCGGCTATCGTTACTCCTCGTACAGCACGGGCTATAATACGAACACGTTCAAGCTGGGCTTGAACTGGTCGCCGATCAAGGACATCAAATTCCGAGGCGGCTACAACCGCGCCGTGCGCGCTCCGAACGTCGGTGATCTGTACACGGCGCAATCAATCGGCGCCGGCGGCGCCGCCGATCCGTGCTGGGGTCCGAGCAGCAATCCGAATAATCCGACTGCGGGTACCGTGCAGGGCCACAGCTTGCAGTACTGCGAAAACACGGGCGTGACCGCCAACGAGTTCGGCAACATCCTCGTGAACGGCGCGGCGCAGATCAACACGTCCTCGGGCGGCAACAGCGCCCTGACACCGGAAATCGCCGATACCTATACCTTCGGCTTCGTGTTCGCGCCGACCTTTCTGCCGAAGTTCAGCGGTTCGATCGACTACTACGAGATCCACATCAAAAACGCGATCGAGAATTTGTCCTCGACGCAGATCATCTCCGCCTGCGGCGAGACGGGTGCGGCATCGTCCTGCGATTTGATCCATCGCGGCGCGAACGGGTCCTTGTGGCTGGCTCCGAGCGAATACGTGGAACTCGGCGAGGTGAACATCGGGCAGATTTCGACGCGTGGTATCGATCTGGTCGCGCAATACAGTCTCGACATGGGAGCGGGCGGCAAGATCGGGTTCAACATCAAAGGCACCGAGACGATCAACTTCCTGGATCAACCGATTCCCGGCGGCCCGACCTACGATTGCGCCGGTTATGCTGGCGTGACCTGCGGTTCGCCGACGCCGCACTGGCGCCATGTGTTCAGCACCACCTGGGGCACGCCGTGGGGCGGTCTCGACGTCACGGGTCGGTGGCGCTACATCGGGCCGACCGACGTCGACTCCTCGAGCCAGAACCCCGATTTGGCCGGTGCTTATTACCTGCCGGCCGCGCACATCGGTGGCTACAGCTACATCGACTTGTCGGCGTCGATCCCGGTGTCGACGAGCGGCGTCAGCGTCCGTGTCGGTGTCAACAACCTGGCGGACAAGACCCCGCCGACCGTCGTGAACGGCAGCTTGTCGGCCTGCCCGACCGCGACCTGCAACGACAACACCTGGGCGGGTACCTATGACACCCTTGGTCGTTACATGTATGCGCACGTGACGGCGAAGTTCTAGCGAAGGGTGGAAAGCCACGAGGCTTTCAGGTGAGTCAGAAACGGCGGACGCGGGTCCGCCGTTTTTTTTAGTACAGGCGGCGGCGGTCCGACCCCGCCGCCGCCGATCGGGTTCAGCCGGGCTTCACTTCGCGCCGCAGCCCCCGCCGTTGCATCCCTGTTGGGACCGCAAATAGTCCTGGGTCTGCAGCATCTCCTCGACTTGCATCGCCATCGTCTGCTCCGAGACGCAATTCGTCGTTTCGAACCGGGTTCCGGTCGGCGCTTCGGTCTTGCACCAGAGTGTGTTGCCGTCCTTGCCCTTTTTGGGCTTGTAGCCCATGGTGCGGGCATTCTTCGCGAGGTCCGCCTGCTTGGCCTCGGCCCCGTTCGTCACCGGCGGGGTCGTCGACGCGACGCTTACGCGCTGTGCGGTGGCGGGCGAAGCCGTACTGATGGCGGCGGGCTGGTTCGCAGGCACGGCCGTGGGCGTCGGCGAGGCGCTCGCGGGCGGTGCGCTCGCGCAACCCGCGGCAATCGCAGCCGCGATCACGGCGGCCAAAGTGGTTCTGATCGAATTCACGGTAGATTCTCCCAGCGTTGTGGTGGTGTCGCACGGTCCTCCGTGCGATCGAGCTAGCGTACCGTTCTCCTCGTGAATCCGATACCCTGATCCCGATGGCTCGTGATCTCGATACCGATCTGGAAACGCTGCGCAGCGTACTGCGGTTTGCCGAGCAGCGCGATTTCGAACGCGCCGCCGACTTGGCCGCGGCGACCCTCGCCAGCGGCTTCGAGCATCCCGTCCTGTTGAACGTCATGGCCACCCGGCTCGAGTTGCAGGGCAAGTTCGAGGAGTCGCTGGTTTTGCTCGAGCGCGCGGTTGCGATCGCACCCCGAGACGTCGGTGCCCGCAACGCCTTGTCCTTGTGCCTGCAAAGGCTGGAGCGACCCGCCGAGGCCTTGCGCCACAGCGACGAACTGCTGATGCATCATCCGGAACTCGCCTTTGCGCACGCGACGCGCGGTAACGCGCTGATCGCGCTCGGCGAACTCGAGCAGGCGCGCCAGAGCCTCGAACGGGCGCTCGCGCTCGAGCCGGGCAACCTCGCGGCGGTCGTCGCGCTCGCCTCGATCGCCACTCATCGCGGCGACCACGCGGCGGCTCGGGTGTGGGCGGAGCAGGCGCTGGCCCAGGCACCGGGCTTGCCCGACGCCGTCTTGAGTCTCGCCGCCGCCGAACTCGCCGACGGCGAGACTGCTCGCGCAGAAAGCCGGCTGCATGGGCTGCTCCTCGATTCGCGAGCCGGTCGCCTGGACAAGGCTCGCGCCAGCGGTCTGCTCGGGGACGTGCTCGATGCCAAGGGGCATTACGCAGAGGCTTTCGCGGCCTACGCCGCCTGCAATGGCTCGCTGCGCGAATTCCATCGCCGCTTCGCGAGCGATCGCTCCATGCTCGATTATACGCGTGCGCTGACCGAATCCTTGAGTCGCCTGGATCCACGCCAGTGGTCGCCCGCCGGCGACGGCTCTGGTGAAGCGCGCGCGCAGGTATTCCTCACCGGGTTTCCCCGTTCGGGTACGACACTGCTCGAACTCGTGCTCGACGGCCATCCCCAGGTCGCGACCAGCGAGGAACACGAACTCTTGCACGACGCCGTGCTGCGATTTCTACGCGAGCCCTTCGACTGGCAGGCTCTCGCGCTGGCGGATGAAGCGCAGCTTGCGCCACTGCGTGCGGCCTACTGGGAGACCGTGCGGCGCGTCGGGATCGACGTTCGGGACAAGGTCTTCATCGACAAACATCCCTTGCATACCCTCAAGCTGCCGCTGATCGCGCGACTGTTCCCCCGTGCCAAGATCCTGTTCGCGCGCCGCGATCCCCGCGACGTGGTTTTGGGCTGCTTTCGCCGCCGCTTCCTCATGAATCCGGCGGTGTACCGGTTCCTGGACTTGAAAGAAGCGGCGGAATTCTATGCGCTCACCATGGAATTCGCCGCGCGGGTGCAGCCGTTGCTGGGGCTGGAGTGGCTCGAGGTCCGCTACGAGAGCCTGGTTGCCGATCTGCCCAGCCGGGCACGCGAGATCTGTCGCTTCCTGGAACTCGAGTGGTCGCCCGATCTCGAGCGATTTGCGGAGCGCGCCCAAGTAAGCGCTCACGCGACCCCCAGCACGGCGCAACTCGCGCGCGGACTGGATCGTGGTCGCGCGGGGCAGTGGCTCAACTACAGGGCTGCACTGGAGCCGGTCTTGCCGGTGCTGATGCCGTGGGTGCGGCGGCTGGGCTACGATGCCGACCGCGCATCCGCGGCTACTTCACCCGGTATACCCGGTAGCTGAGATTTGCAGGATCCAGCAGAAGGTAGGAACCCAGGGCCGCGCGCTTGATCTTCACCTGATAGCCGACGGCGAGTCGCGCAACGTCGTCACGCGTCTTCCAAACTTCGCCGTTGTCCAGCCTCAGATAGGTTTGGCCTAATTCACCCTGATTGAACGCAATGCCCGTGAGCCGCGCCACGATGGCGGTGGGTCCCGCGGGTTTCGGGTTTATCTGCGCCGGCGAGAGACCGAAATTTCGGGCGGTGTCGGCGGCCGGTGGATTCGCCGGCGCTGCGTCCACGCTCGGCGCCGGCGCGGTCGCGACCGGCGGCGCGGTGGCGACCGGCGGTGGGGCATCAGCGGACGAGAATTGCCGCGCGAGGCCATCGTAGCAAGCGAGGCGGGCATGGGGCGCGGCGATCCCTGCGCAATGGGCGAGTTCTTCCGACAAGGGGCTTGGCTCAGCTTCGCCCCGCAGCGATGCCAGTGTTAAGCCGATCGCCTGGAGGGCGAGCAAGGTGCTGATGCGAGCTATCTTCCACGTGAACATGCCATGGATTCTAGCGCAGCCCGATTCGATGGTCTCGCGTGCGTTGACTTCGGCTGCGTGCTGGGCTTAAGTGGCCGCGTCCCCAGCTTAAGGGCCCCGAGATGACAGCGAGCGCACAGGCCGACCTCGCGCTGATGCGCGCCGCGCTGCTGCTCGATTCCGATCCGGCGGGCGCCGCGCGCGCGGCCGGCGAGATCCTTGCCGTCTGGCCGCGCCATGAGGAGGCTAGCCTGCTGCTCGCCGCCGCCTGCCGCGGGCTCGGCGAGGGCGCCAGGGCAATCGCACTGCTGGAAGCCTTGCTTCAGGCTCACCCGGAGTCCGCGATGCTGCGGCTAGAACTCGGCCGCGCGTATTCGTCTGCCGGTCGCGCAGCCGAGGCTGTGGCCGCCCTGACGCAGGCCGTGGAACTCGATCCAGCATTTGCCGATGCCTGGCGCCTGCTTGCCACCGAGCGATTGGCAATAGGGGATACCGTCGGCGGTGATCGCGCGCATGCCGCCTACGCGCGCTTGCGGAGCGATCCGCCGGAACTGAACCCGGTGCGGTTCGCCGTATCGGAGCAGCGCTGGGACTCCGCAAGCAAGCTTTTGATCGCGCACCTCGAGCGCGCGCCGGATGACACCGTTGCCCTGCGTATGGCCGCCGAGCTCGCGACACGCCGCGGGGACGCGCAACGCGCCGAAGGGTACCTGCGTCACTGTCTCGTAATCGCGCCCGGCGATGCACTGGCTCGTTTCGAATTGGCGCGGCTGCTGACCCTGCAAGAGCGCAGCAGCGAGGCGCTGCCGCTGCTCGATCGCTTGCTCGCCGCCGATCCTGACAACATTGAGTACTTGGTGCAGAAGGCAAAGGCCATGCGGCTCGTCGGCCGAACCACCGAGGCGATCGCGCTCCTGGAGCGCGCCAGCGTCCTGCGCCCTGATTCCTCCGTCGTGCCCTTGATCTTCGGTATTCTCCATCGTGAGATGGGTGATCGCCCAGCTGCCGAGGCCTCGTTCCGCCGTGCGCTTGCCCTCAAGCCGGGTCTCGGCGAAGCCTACTTCAATCTCGCGGACCTCAAGACTTTCCGCTTCACGCCGGAGGAACTCGCGGCCATGCGCGCCGAGCTCGCCGGCAACTCCGCGTCGCTGGCTGATCGGGTCTACCTGGAGTTTGCGCTCGGCAAGGCCTGCGAGGACGCCGGCGACTTCGAAGCGGCGTTTGCCCATTACCAGCGTGCCAACGCCGCCGAGCGCGCCTCCATTCCCTACGACCCCGCCGCCAACGAGGCGCGCATGCAACGGAGCAAGACGCTCTTTACGGCCAGCTTTTTCGCCGAGCGGGCCTCTTGGGGCACTCAGCGTACCGACCCCATCTTCGTCGTCGGCATGCCGCGCTCCGGCTCGACTCTGATCGAGCAGATCCTCGCCAGCCACTCACGAATCGAGGGCACGCGGGAATTGCCGGACATTCATAATCTCGTGTTCGATCTCATCGAGTCGACGCCGTCGCGCGAAGAGACGGCCTATCCGCAGGTGGTCGCGGACTTGAGCGACGCGGCCGTGGCGACCCTGGCGTCGCGCTATCTGGCGCAAACCGCCGTCCATCGGCCCCTTGGGCGGCCGCGCTTCGTCGACAAGATGCTCAGCAATTTCCGACACATCGGTCTGATCCATCTGTTGTTTCCGCGGGCGGTGATCATCGACGCACGCCGCCATCCGCTCGCCTGCGGCCTATCGTGTTACCGGCAGCTATTCGCGCACGGCCAGTATTTCACCTACGACCTCCACGAGCTCGGCCGTTACTATCGCGACTACGCCGAACTCATGGCTCACTTCGACCGCGAGCTGCCGGGCCGCGTGCACCGGGTGTATTACGAACAACTCGTGGCCGATCCGGAGCGCACCGTGCGCGGCCTGCTCGATCATTGCAGACTCGACTTCGAACCCGCCTGTCTACGGTTCCACGAGAACCGTCGCACCGTCATGACGATCAGCTCGGAGCAGGTCCGCCTCCCGATCTACACCGATGCCGTTGATCAATGGCGGCACTTCGAGCCCTGGCTGAGCCCCTTGAAAGACGCCCTCGGTAACCTCGTCGAGCGTTATCCCTCGTTTCAGCCGACCGGATCGGCGGGCGTGCCGTAGTACTGCGCGTAAATCTCGGTCGCCGTTTGTATGAGATCGCGCTCCGCCTCGCTGAGCAGCGGATTCCAGATGTCGAAAATCAGAATCGCGCGCGGCGTATCCGAAAGATTCCAGGCCTCGTGTTCGATCGTGTCGTCGAACACCCATGCCTCGCCCGGCACCCACTCGCGCGTCGTGTTGCCGACGCGAAAGCCGCAGTTCGGCGGAATGATCAGGGGCAAATGGACCGTCAATCGGGTGTTGGTCACGCCCGTGTGGGCCGGAATACGGGTCTCGGGATCGAGGATGGAGAAGAAAGCCGTCGGCGCGCGCCGTTCGACGCGGCAACGCGGCGCGGTCTCGAGCACGCGGACCGTCGTCGGGCAGCGCGCGATGTGCGCAGGATTGGGCTCGCTCTTGTTCCAGAGAAAATAGGCGCTCCAGCGTCGCGAGCGATTCAATTCCTTCCACTGATCGAGCGGCATGCTCGGCGGGAAATCGATGTAGGGCTGCAAGCCCTCGCGGTCCGCGACCATGACGCGCAACAGTTCGGCGCGGATTTCCGGCGTCGCCGCCTCGAATCCATCGAGCCAGGGAAAGTCGGCGCGCTCGAAGAATTCGATGGTCGGTAGCTCCGGAAAATACATGAAGGTCGGCTGGGAGTGAAAGGCTCTGCGTCGGCCCATGATCATGTCGAGGCATTGGTCGACGCGGCGCTGCGCCTTGCCACCGTGCCGCGCCCGGATCGCGGCGAGCGGCTGTTCGAGCGCCGCGTCGAGTTCGGCCAGATCCGCCGCCACGACTTTCCTCGCGTGATCCAGGGCTTCTTGGACGTTCGTCGGGGTTTTCGCGCCCGGCGGTATGGTTTCGAGTGCATGTTGGTAGGTGCGCGCCGCCTGTCGGCGTTCCCCCATCTCCTCGAAATAGGCGCCCTTTTGCAGCAGAGACGAGAGGTGCCGCGGTTCGAGCAGCAGCGCCTTTTCGATCGCTTCCCGCTCCTCGTCGCGTCTGCCGAGCTGGCGCAGGCTGCTGGCGAGATTCGACCACAAAGCGGGGTGCTTCGCATCCAGACCGGTCGCGCGGGCGAACAATTGCTGGGCCTGCTCGGGGACTCCGCGAGCCATCATGCGCAGGCCGAGTTCGTTGAGCACCGCCGGATGGTTCGGTGCCGCCTGGGCCACACGCGCGAGGATTTGTTCGGATTCCGGGATGCGTCCCGCGGCTGCCTCGGCCTTCGCGGCCTGCAGGCCGCGAAGGATCGTCGCCTCGTCAGGTAACGCGGGATTGACTGTGCTCACGGCGGCTTCCTCTGGTGTTCGTCGTTTTCCGAAGCTCATTGTAACGGCTGCCGGCAGGCGCTGCGCGCCCGGGCTGTTGACTCGTGGAGCGGCCTCCGCTTGAATAGCGGCGGCGTGCAAACCGAAGCGAATTCCCCGGAAGCGATGGTGCGCGAGGCCGCGATCCTGCAGCGGCAGAATCGCCTCACCGAGGCGGCCGAGCTATATCGGCGCGGACTCGTCCGTTGGCCGGGCCATGCCGATTCCTGGTTCAATCTCGCGGTGCTGCAACGTCGCCTCGCGCGCTTCGAGGATGCACTGGCGTCCTATCAGCACGCGCTCGCAGCGGGGGTTTCCCACCCGGAGGAGGCACATCTAAACCGTGCCGTCATTTACACCGATCACCTCGCTCTGCACGCCGAGGCCGAGGTCGAGTTGCGGCGCGCGATCCACCTGAACCCAGCGTTTTTGCCGGCATTCCTGAACCTTGCCAATCTCTGCGAGGACCTGGGACGGCGTGACGAGGCTCTTGCGCTCTACGAACGGCTCTTGAGCCAGCATCCGCGTTTTTACGAGGCTCTTGCGCGATTGGCGAATCTCCTGCCGCCCGGTGATGCCGCGGTCGCGCTCGTTCCGCGCCTCGAGCGGGCGCTCGCGGACCCGGACGCTTCCGCCGCCGACCGCGCGAGCCTCGGCTTCGCGCTCGGCCGCCTGCTCGATGGATCGGGTGAGTACGCGCGGGCGTTTCGCGCCTACCGCGAGGCGAATCGCGCCAGCCGCGCGAGCGCGCCGGCCGGTGTCGCAGCCTACGATCGTGTCGCTCACGCCGCCTTCATCGACAGACTGATGGCGGTGACCCAACACACACCGCAGCATCCAAGCCTTGGCGCCGGGAATGCGACGCGGGCACCCGAGCCGATTTTCATCTGCGGCATGTTTCGCTCCGGATCGACGCTCGCCGAGCAACTGCTCGCGACCTGCGGCGGTGTCGCCGCTGGCGGAGAACTCGACTTCCTGCCGCGCTTGATCGCGACCGAACTCGCACCCTATCCGGAATCCTTGGCGAGCCTGTCGGCGGCGCGGCTCACGGCGATGGCCGCGGCCTACCGTGCCGAGCTTGCGCGTGTCGCGCCGTGGGCGGCCTACGTGATCGACAAGCGCCCGGATAACTTTCTCGGCATCGGGCTCATCAAGCGCTTGTTCCCACGCGCGAAGATCATTCACACACGACGCGATGCGCTCGACAACTGCCTGTCGATCTACTTTCTACACCTGGATCAGCGCATGAGTTACGCCTTGGATCTGCTCGACATCGGTCATTATTTTCGCGAGTATCGGCGCTTGATGGCCCATTGGCACACGCTGTTCCCCGGCGACATCTTCGATTTCGACTATGATGTGCTCGTGCGCGAGCCGCAGCAAACTCTGCGGCGCGCGGCTGAGTTCCTCGGGATTGCTCGGGACGAGCGCGCTCCGGTCTGCGTGCCCGTCGGCCGCGCAATCAAAACGGCGAGCGTGTGGCAGGTGCGCGAACCGCTCTACCAGAGATCCTCGGGCCGCGCCCGGCACTATGTGGAGGAGTTGCAGGCCTTGCGCAGCTACCTCGGCGATGCGCTGCAGTCATGAGCACCGCCTCCTTCGTCGTCCCCATCCATGCGGTGCCGTTCGGTATCCTGCCGCTCGACGGAGCACCTTCTCTGAACCCTGCCTTGATCGAGCTGCTCACGACGCGCATCGCGACCTCGGCCGACGGTCCGCAGCCGCACGCGCTGCGCTACGCCGGCCGCGACGATTTGACCGACAGTCGCGACCCGTCGGTACAGCGGCTGCTCGCGGGCATGTTCCGCGGCATCGTTGCCGTCGTGCGCGAAGTCAACGACATGGACGATGCCGAGCTGCGTACGCTCACGATGCAGGCCCGCGCGTGGTTCACGGTCGTGCAGCCTGACGGCTGTCTGCCGCCGGCGAATCATCCTTTGAGTGCTTGGTGCGCCGTATATTGTGTCGCGGGTCCTGGCGAGTCGGCGACGCGCGCCGACAGCGGCCTGCTGCGCATCCTGGAGTCGCGTCTCGCCACGAGTTTTGCCGATGCGACCACCGCCGACATGCGACTGCCATACCGTCCGGGACACTATGCCTGGCGCCCCGTGCCGGGCCAGATGGCCGTTTTCCCGGCAGGTGTCACGTACGAGATCGCGCCGCTCCGCGCGCAGGACCCGCTGGTCCTGGTCACCGTGCGCACGCGCTTCGTGAGTCCACGACAAGAAGGAGTGGGGCATTGGTGAACTCGCCGCTCACGGTCCACCCGTTGTTCGCCGTGCCGTTCGGCGAACTGCAGCTCACCGACTGTGCCGCTTTGAACGTCGAGCTCGAGGCGCTGTTTCTCGCGCGCGAGAACGACGAGCACCGCAATCCCACGCCGAGCCATGTGCCGCAGGCGGAAACCTTCGAGAGCCGCTTCAATCTGTTTCGTTGGACCGAAGCTTGCGTCCAGGAATTGCGCCGTTTCATGCTCGACGCCATTGGCCGCATGGTAATCGAGACGACGGCCGTGACGGCGCAGGATCTCGGGCGGCTGAAATTACACAACCACACCTGGTTCCACGTGTCCCGCTACGCCGGATCGTTCGTCGCGCACAATCATCCGATGGCCTCTTGGTCGGCGGTCTATTGCGTGCGTGCGGGCGAGCCTTCGCCGAAACACCCGGACAGCGGCTTGCTGCGATTTCAGGATACGCGCCAGGGCGCAAATGGCTATCTGGACGCGGCCAACGTGACGCTACGGCGCCCTTATGCCATGCGTCCGCTCGAGTTGCGGCTGCGCGAAGGGCAGCTGGTGATTTTCCCGTCGTACGTGTTTCACGACGTCGCGCCCTTTTACGGACGCGATACGAGGATCACCGTGGCGACCAACTGCTGGTTCACCTAGGCTAAAAAAAACCCCCGAGCGGTTTCCCGATCGGGGGCATGGAACCGGCAATCCCGGTTTTTTCGAACGCTACTCAGTGCAGACCGGCGAGTATCCTCAGGGTCACCCGCCGATTTTCGAGCTGACCATCCTTCGTCTCGTTACTCGCGATCGGGTGGTCCTTCCCGTAACCCTTGGCGTGCAGCGTATTGGTCACGCCATGGTCTTGCAGGTACGAGAGTACCGCCTCGGCCCGGTGCTGCGACAGGGTCAGGTTGTACGGCGCCGAGCCGCGACTGTCGGTGTAGCCCGCGACTTCGACGACCAGTTCAGGGTGCGCCTTCAAGGTCTTGATGGCGTACTGCAACACGTAGTCCGACTCCGGTGTCAGCGTCCAAGATGCGGTCGCGAAGTTCACGCCCTCGAGTTTGATCTCGTCCTTGATCGTGCAGCCATAGGCGTCGACCTTGTCGCCCTTCGGCGTGTTCGGACACTTGTCGACGGAGTTCGGCACACCATCGCCGTCATCATCGCCATCCACGGGAGCCGGCGGGGGCGGTGGCGCAGCGACGGGCGGCGGCGGGGGAGGAGGAGGCGGCGGCGGGGGTGGCGGGGGCGGCGGGTTCGGGATACCGAAGGAGTATTGCACGCCGACGCCGAAGACCCAGTCACCGAGATCATTGCTCGCTGCCGTCACGTCGTTGAATTCGTGTTGGTATTTCACTTCGGCGCGGCCCTGCCAGCGCGTCGAGCCAATTTTGGGACCCAAGTCGATCAGCAAGCCGGTGCCGACTTCGGCGGCAAACTCGTCGCTCGTCGGGTAGTTGTTGAGGCGATCGTGGAAACCGCCACCGCCGAACAACACGTAGGGATGGACGGTCGAGTCCGGCAACCATTTGCGGATGAAATCCACCGAGTAACGCAGCAGCGTCAATTTGTCGTCTTCGTTTCGCGAGGTGAACTTCCCGCCGCCGAATTCGAGCTCCGCGGCCCAATTAGGAGCGAAATTGTAGCCCAGTCCCAATTGACCGGCCGGACCGCTTTTCGCGTCACGGCTCTCGTCGAGATGCCACCATTGCGCCATCGGGCTCACATAGAGAGCCCCGGTGTCGTCGTCCGCGACTGCAACGCCCGCCAGTCCCGCGGCCGCGCTGATCGCGCCTACCAACATCAATCGTTTCATTAATCTGAACTCCGTGAAATAGTTATCGTGCAAGACGCTCGCCTCGATTGTTGTACTTTCGCAACAGGCGCGATGCTTGTCTGTAGGACTAGACCGCGTGGGTCTGTAAGAGTTCACGGTGCCCATTCGCCCGTCCGGATGACCCGAATCTCAAATAACCTCGGCCAATTCTTGCCCGTAACGAACAGTCGGCCGTTTTTCTTGTCATAGGCGATCCCGTTCAGCACGCTGTCGATACCCGACGCACGGTCGCTCGGCGGCAACAGTCCCGCGAGGTTGATGAGGCCGACCACGTGGCCGTTGTCGGGATCGATGCAGAGGATCCAATCGGTCTCCCAAACGTTGGCATATACCTCCCCGTCGACCCATTCGAGTTCGTTGATTCGCGGCACCGGCTTACCGTTCAAGGTCACCTCCACGCGACCCGTCTCGGCGAGAGTTTGCGGGTCGAGAAAGCGCAGGCTCGGCGTGCCGTCGCTCATGATGATCCGGCGACCGTCCTGGGTCAGCGCCCAGCCTTCGCCGCGATAGCTGAACTGTTTCTGCCGTTTGAAGCTGCGCAGGTCCCAGACGAAGCCGATCTCGGACTTCCAGGTCAGGCTCAGCAGATGCGAGCCCCAATTGACGATGCCTTCACCGAAGTACTGGGGCGGCAACTCGATCTGCTCGACGACTGCCCCGGTTTCGAGTTGCACTTTGCGGATCGTGGAGTGCCCTTCGAGTCCGGTGCTCTCGTACAAGAACCCGTTCAGATAAAACAGGCCTTCGGTGAACGCGCTCGTATCGTGCGGGTAGGCGTGCACGATTTCGTAGCGAAACACGGGAATATCGGCCTGCGCCACGACGGAGAAGAGCAGCGCGGCGAGCCCGAGCGCCATTGCCCGTGAAGGCGCGCGCTCGGCGGATCCCTCGCTCACGGGTCGTCGCCCGGTTGGATGTAGTGTACGCGGCCGGCGAAATCGAAACGGCTGACGAACACGTCCCCGTCGCCGCGCACCGCGCGCGCGGGCTGCGTGCAGAAGCCGCGGACTTCGACGCGGTACTCGTGGGCAGGGGCGAGGGGCCGTTGTTGCAGCGAGTCGATCGTGCAGCGCGTGTCACCGCGGGTGCTGTAAATCGCGCTCGTGCCCTGGACGAAGATCGTGAGATTGGCGCCCGCATTCCGCAGAGGCTGCCCTTCGCGTACGCCAGCAAGACCGAACACGAACAAAAGATTGGGCCGCGACGCCCGTTTGCGCCGAAAACTGAGGCGTACGCCCGTATCTCCGGGGCGCGACTCGCCCTCGCAAAACGTCCCGGCATCCGGCCAGTCGACATCGAGGTTGAGTGCCCCGGCGAGATGCGCTTTCAGATACCCGTCGTCGGTCGACAGGCAGCCCGTCGCGGTCGCGGTTGCCGGCGGCGGCGGCGGCGGCGCGGTCGCGGCCGTAGCGGGTGCCTGCGCGCCCGCGGGGACGGTCCCTGTCATCAATCCGCATAGCGCAAGCAGGGTCCAGCGTCGCAAGGCTTGCATGGCCCGCACGACCGAGGGGTTAACCGGTATCATTTCCGGCTATGTTGCCACGAGCGCTGCCGCTGTTCGCGATTTCGCTGCTGATCTCGGCCTGCAGCCTGTTCGTGCCGCGTTTCGAAAAGCCGACCGTGACGGTCGCCGGGATCCACTTCACCGGCGGCACTTTGCTGGAGCAGCACTTTCGCGTCACGCTCCATGTGCAAAATCCGAACGATCGTGCCGTACCGATCAAGCATTTGGCGGCCCATTTGCAGAGCGGCGGCGAAGAGATCGCAAGCGGCGAAAGCACGCAAGCCTTCACCGTGCCTGCGCTCGGGAGCGCGGATTTCGACGTCACGGTCACGGCAAACATGGCGCTCGCGCTGCTGCAGGTCAATAAGCACAAGCAAGGTCACAGCGATCTCGACTACGAGGTCGACGGCGTCATCGACCTCGATTTCCCGTACCTGCGCACGATCCCGTTTCACCAGACCGGCAACTTCGGCTTGGGCGGCGCTTAGCCCGGGGTCTGCCGCAGCCCGTCACGCCGCAGCCCGTCACATGAGTGTAGTTGGGGCCTAACTCATTGATAAATTGAATATTATTGTTTTCCGGACAGCGCCCCTACGGCGCGGCTCTGCTAGAATGCTGCCGGACGAGGAATCCGGTATTCTGGCATCGAGCTTTTGGGACTCGGAAAACCGTCGTCCCACGGTGGATTTGTTCGCGAATTATCCCATGGACTTCGAATTACTCTATAGAGACTCGGTCGAGCTGAGTCTTGCGCCCACGCCGGAACAGCGCTTGGCGTGGCTGCCATGACCCTGTCCCCCTATCAGCAGCTGGAACAGGAATTTCGTCGCCTGCATGCATTCCGCGGCGCGTTGTCCCTGCTGCGCTGGGACGCGGCCGTGATGATGCCGCGCGGCAGTGCGGACGTGCGCGGCGAACAGCTCGCGGCGCTCGAGACCGAACATCACGCCTTGCTGACCACGCCCAAAGTTGCTCGCCTTCTGGAGCGGGCCGAGGCCGGCGCCTCGCAGCTCGAGGATTGGTCCATCGCCAACCTGCGCGAGATGCGCCGCCAGCGCGACCACGCGATCGCCACTCCGCCGTCCCTGATCGCGCGCCTCGCAAAAGCGACTGCGCGCGCCGAAGTGTTCTGGGTCGAGGCCAAGAAGGCCAATGATTTCAAATTGTTCGCACCACACCTCGAGGAGGTCGTGCATCTCGTGCGCGACAAGGCGGCCTTGCTCGGCTCCGCGCGCGGACTCGCTCCCTACGACGCCTTGGTGGACGTGTTCACGCCCGGCATTTCGACGGCCGACATCGATTCGATCTTCAAGGCCTTGTCGCGCAAGCTCCCTGGCTTGATCAACGCGGCGATCGGTGTTCAGGCGGAACACGCGCCCTTGGCCTTGGTGGGCAAGTTCACGGTCGGCCGGCAGCGCGCCTTGTCGGTGGAGGTGCTCAAGGCGCTGGGATTTCCGTTCGATCGCGGACGACTCGACGAGAGCGAACATCCGTTCACCGAGGGTGTCCCCGGCGACATTCGTGTCACGACCCGCTTCGATGTCGCGGACCCGTTCACCGGCTTGCTCGGCGCCGTGCACGAAACCGGCCATGCGATGTACGACTTGGGCTTGCCGGCGCAGTGGCGCGACCAGCCGGTCGGTCGCGATCGCGGACTCGCGCTCGAGGAGAGCCAGTCGCTGCTGTTCGAAATGAACCTGTGTCGCAGCCGCGCGTTCGTCCGGTATCTGCGGCCGCTGCTCGAAAAGCATCTGCAAGTCAGCGGACCCGAATGGAGCGAACAGAATCTCTACCGGCATCTGGTCCGCGTGCGACGCAGCCTCATTCGCATGGACGCCGATGAATTGACCTACCCGGCGCACATCATGCTGCGCTATGAATTGGAGCGGAAGATTCTCGAAGGCGCATTGCCCGTTGCCGATCTGCCCGAAGCCTGGAACGCAGGTATGGATCAACGCCTCGGCATCCGTCCGACCAACGACGTCGAGGGCTGTCTACAGGACATTCATTGGGCCGTGGGTCACTTCGGTTATTTTCCCTCGTATGCGCTCGGTGCGGTGATCGCCGCGCAGCTGAACGAGGCCTTGCGCGCCGCCCGTCCCGGTCTCGACGAGGAGATTGGTGCGGGGCAATTCGGCGGCGTCATGGACTGGCTGCGCGACAACGTGCACGGCGTGGGCGCGCGACTGCCGCCGAAGGACCTGATCAAAGAGGCGACCGGCAAACCGCTGACCGCGGCCGCCTATCTGCGCTATCTGGAATCCAAGTACCTCGAGGCGCCATGACGAGCACCGCTCTGCCCGCGGCGCGCGCCGAGCGCGGCCACTCGAACAACTTCAAGAAGCTTCAGGCCGAGATTCGAGCCGATGTCGGCAAGGCGATCGGCGACTACGCGATGATCGGCGACGGGGATCGCGTCATGGTTTGCCTCTCCGGCGGCAAGGACTCCTACACGCTGCTCGACATGCTGCTCTCCCTGCAGCGCAGCGCGCCCATCCGCTTCGAGTTGCTCGCGGTCAACCTAGACCAAAAGCAGCCCGGTTTTCCGGCCGAGGTCTTGCCGAATTACCTCACCCAACTCGGCGTGCCGTTTCGCATCATCGAGCAGGACACGTACGGGGTCGTCAAACGCGTCATTCCGGAGGGCAAGACGATGTGCGGGCTCTGTTCGCGTCTGCGGCGCGGTGCCCTGTATCGTTTTGCCGCCGAGAACGGCATCACCAAGATCGCCCTCGGTCACCATCGCGACGACATCGTCGAAACCTTGTTCTTGAACCTGTTCTTCGGCGGCAAGTTGAAGGCGATGCCGCCGAAGCTGCTGAGCGAGGACCGGCGCCACATCGTGATCCGGCCACTAGCCTACGTCGCGGAGCGCGACATCACCCGCTACGCCACAGCCCGGGAATTCCCGTTGATCCCCTGCACCCTCTGCGGTTCGCAGACCAACATGCAGCGCCTCGCGGTCAAGCGGATGCTTGCTGCCTGGGAGCACGAGCACCCCGGGCGGGTCGAGTCGATTTTCTCGGCGCTGCGCCACGTGTCGCCTTCCCATCTTGCCGATCCGGATGTCTTCGACTTCGCCGCGCTCGAGTACCTGCGTCAGGATGCACGCGCCGCCCCCGGCCAATAGCTGCTGGATCGAGACGGGGCGACTGCTCGCGGGGGAACACCCGGGCGAGAGGGATCCGGCGCTCACGCGCAAGCACCTTGCCGCCCTGCTCGACGCGGGTATCAGCTACTTCATCGACCTCACCCACAGCGACGAGTTACCGCCTTACGATCACCTGCTGCCGACGGTCCGCGCGGACGATGGCCGCTACGTCGTGTACGCGCGCAAACCGATCGCCCCGGACGGGCTGCCAAATGCGCCCGGGGTGATGAGCGACATACTCGACTACGTGGACCGCGCGCTCGAGGTCGGCCATCAGGTGTACGTGCACGGTCGCGCGGGCATCGGCCGCACGAATACCGTACTCGGCTGCTGGCTGCGGCGCGCGGGCCTGAGCGGTTCGGAGGCTATCGCGCGCCTCGACGCGCTCTGGAGCACGCCTGCGCGCTCCCCGGCGCAGGAGCGCTATGTGCTCGAATGGACGGAACCTGGCGCGGACACCGGCGCGGAACTCGCGACCGAGGACGGCGGGGCCGCCCTCGATTTGGACGGGGCGCGCAGCTTGCGCAACCGCTATCTCGGCTCCGTGTTGGGACTCGCCTGCGGAGATGCCATGGGAGCGACCACGCAATTCCGCAAGCCGGGACAGTTCACGCCGATCGGCGATCTCATCGGTGGCGGGCATTGGCAGTTACCACCCGGTGCCTGGACGGACGACACGGCCCTGGCGCTTTGCGTGGCGCTGAGTTTCCTCGAGCGCGAAACCTTCGCGCCCGGCGATCTCCTGCAGCGCTACCGCCGTTGGCAGCAGCAGGGCGAACCGAGCAGCACCGGACAGTGCGTCGGCATCAGCGCGACCGTCGCCGAGGCATTGCAGGCAGGGCCTCTGCCGCTCGCGGTGCAACCGCGGACGGTGCGCCCCAATGCGGAGGCCCTGACGCGGGCCGGCATCGTGGTTCTCTTCGCGGCCGCCTTGCCCGAAACCGCGGTCGCCTGGGCGTTTGCGACCGTGGCGCTGACCGAGCGATCGCCCGAAATGGAAATTGCCTGCCGCGACTACTGTTGTCTATTGCTGGCCGCGCTGCGTGGCGCAAGCCGGGACAGCTTGATCCCCGAGGCTCGTGCGTTATGGCGTGGTCTTGGCGCGGAAGGGCGCAGCGTACTCGACGGGTCGGCATCCTGCGAACCCTTGCAAATCGTATTGCGCGCCCTGCACGCGAGCATCGGGTTTCGGGACGGACTCTTGCAAGTGGTCAACCAGGGGGGCAACGCCGACATCCATGGGGCGCTGTTCGGCCAGCTGGCGGGGGCTTTTTACGGCCACGAGGGCATCCCCAAGCACTGGCGGCGCGGGGTCCTGCGGCGTGAGTTATTGGTCGATACCGCGGATCGACTGCTGGTCGCGGCCCTCGCGCCCGGTGGCTAGTTGGCGCCGCCGGCGCGCAATCCCTATACTTTTGCGGTGCCCCATTCCGCCACCCGCAGCCCGCCGATAGCCGCTCACCGGAAGCCGGGATCGGCCCGCCTGCCGCAGATTGCACATGCCTGGGAGCTGCTCTCCGACGAGCAACTGCTGAGCCTGCGTTTTTGCGATCTGCAACTCACGATTGCAGGGACGGATCTCGCGGACGCGATCGACCGGCTGTATGCGGAACTCGCCGCCCGCGGCATCCGCTTCCGCCCCCATTGTTGGCTCGCGGAGGAGTGGTTCTCGCCCGACGGGGTGCCCGGGATCGCCATCCCGTTTTATCTCGCGCACCCGCGGCTCATGGCGCTCGAGCGCCGCTACATGCGCGAGGTGGAGGGCGGCAATCGCAATTGGCTCATGCGTATCTTGCGCCACGAGGCCGGACACGCGATCGACTCGGCCTATCGCTTGCGCCGCCGCCGCCGCTGGCGGGAGGTCTTCGGACCCGCGTCGTTGCCATACCCCGACGCCTATCGTCCCCGCCCGGGGAGCCGCCGTTTCGTGCAGCATCTCGGCGCGTGGTATGCCCAGGCACATCCGACCGAGGATTTCGCCGAGACCTTCGCCGTCTGGCTGAAGCCGAGATCGGCCTGGCGCCGCGAATATGTTGGCTGGCCGGCCTACGCAAAATTGGAATTCATCGAGTCGCTCGCCGGCGAAATCAGCCGCGTGAAGCCGAAGGTGTCCGATCGCAGCCGCATCGAAGACATCGCGGAGGATACCCGGAGCCTGCGCGCGCATTATGAGCGCAAGCACAGCCGCTACCGGCTGCCGCGACGCTCCGGGGCCGACGAGTTGTTGCTCAAGGTATTCACGGCCACGCCCGCGCGTCGCGACAGACCCAAGGCCGTGACCGTCGTGCGCGAGCGGCGCAACCAGCTGCGCCGTGAACTGGTTGCCTCCGGCATATTCAGCGAATATCTCGTGCATCAGGTCCTGCGGCTCGTGCTCGAACGCTGCGAAGCCCTGCAACTGTACGTGCGTGGACCGCGCCGTGAGCTGGGGCCCCATCTGACCTGGCTCGTCGGCCGGCTCGCCGAGTCGTACGAGGAGCGGCAGCTGCCGCGGGTCGCGCTTTGAGACGGATCGGACGATGAGAAAGCTGCGCGTGCTGGTGATCGTGCACTCGACCTTGGTGCCGCCGAATTCGCTCGATGGCGCGACCGAAAAGGAGATCGAGGAATGGCGCACGGAATACGACGTCATTTCGCATCTCAAGGGCGCAGGCCACGAAGTGCGGCCGATCGGCATCAGCGACAGCCTCTCGGAGTTACGCCGCGAAATCATCGACTGGCGTCCCGACATCGTCTTCAATCTGCTCGAGGAGTTCGACGGCATCGGCACCTACGATCAGCACGTCGTCGCCTTCCTCGAGTTGATGCGCCAACCGTATACCGGCTGCAACCCGCGCGGGATGTTGCTCTCGCGTGACAAGGTGTTGTCCAAGCAGTTGCTGTCCTACCACCGTATCCCGACGCCGCAATTCCTCGTTTTCCCGCGCGGCAAGAAGCTGCGCATTCCGCGAAAAATCCGCTACCCCTTGTTCGTGAAGTCCGCCACCGAGGACGCATCGCTCGGCATCGCGCACGCATCGGTCGTCGCCGACCAGCGGCAGCTCGAGGAGCGGATCACCTTCATTCAAGAGCAAATTCATTCCGATGCCCTCGTCGAGGAGTACATCGAGGGGCGGGAGCTGTACGTGGGCGTGCTCGGCAACGATCGGCTCAAGGTGCTGCCGCCCTGGGAGATGAGCTTCGGATCGCTGCCGGAAAACCTGCCGGCAATCGCCACGCGCAAGGTGAAATGGGACCGCCGCTACCAGGAAAAATATGGCATCACGACCGCCGCGGCCGTGGAGCTGCCCGAGGGCACTGCGGCACGCTTGGAGCAGCTCTGCAAGCGCATATTCCGTGCGCTGCACCTGACCGGGTATGCCCGCATGGACTTTCGGCTGCGCGAAGACGGCGCGCTGTTCGTGCTCGAGGCGAACGCGAATCCGAATCTGTCCGCGCACGAGGATTTCGCGCAGTCGGCACAGCCCGCGGGCTTCGATTACGAGGCGCTGCTACATCGCATCGTGCAGCTCGGCGAGAGTTATCCGGCTGCGTGGCGGGCACTCGAGGCGTAGTCTTTCCAGACCCAGCAGCTCGTCACGGCGCTTGTGTCCAGCGATTCATCCAGGCGATCACGGTGTCGTACCACTCGACCCGATTCGCCGGCTTCAGCACCCAATGATTTTCGTCCGGAAAATACAGCAGTTGGCTGGGGATGCCGCGCCGCTGCAAGGCCGTGAACACGCCGAGTCCTTGTTCGAGCGGCACGCGATAGTCGAGCTGCCCTTGAATCACCAGTGTGGGCGTGCGCCAGTCCTTGACGTAGTCCACCGGATTGAACCTGGCATAGCCCTCCGGGTTCGCATACTCGGGACCGCCCATCTCCCACTCCGGAAACCAGAGTTCCTCGGTCGAGTAGTACATGCTCCGGTTGTCGAAAACCCCGTCGTGCGTGACCAGGCATTTGAAACCGTCCGGCCATTTCCCGGCGATCCAATTGATCATGAACCCGCCGTACGAGCCGCCGAGCGCGCAGGCCCGCGTGCCGTCGAGGTAGGGAAATTGAGCGAGAGCCGCGGCGTATCCGGCCTCGAGGTCGACGAGCGGTTTGCCGCCCCAGTCGCCGCTGATCGAGTCGGTGAACGCCTGGCCGTAGCCGGTCGAGCCGTGAAAGTCGATCATCACGACACCGTATCCAGCGCCGGCCAACATCTGTGCATTCCACCGCCAGTGCCATTCGTTGGCCATGCTGCCTTGTGGACCGCCGTGCACGACGAAAGCGATCGGAACCCGCTGTCCGGGCTTTAGCCCCGGCGGCTTGACGACGTAGCCGAACACCGTCTGGTCGTGCCAGCCGGGGAAGCTGAATTGGGCGTACTCGCCGAGTTCTACGCCCGCGAGCGCCGCCTGATTGACACGCGTGAGTTGCAGTGTCCTGCCGCCACTGAAACCGACCGAGTACAGGTCCGGTGGCGCCGACAGAGTGCTGTGCGTGAAGAACAGCTTTTGCGGGGCGACGCTGAAGCTCTCGACCTTGCCTTCGCCGGTGATCGCGGCGGAGCGGCCCGTCGCGACGTCGATCGCCCAGAGCGGGTGCTGGCCCAGGTGATCGGTGGTCGCGAACACCGTCTTGCCATCCTGCGACCACGCAAAATCCGCGATCGAGCGGTCCCAATTCGCGGTCAAAGCGCGTTTCGCTCCGGTGCCCAAGTCGAGCAGCACTAGATGCGCCCGATCGGACTCGAACCCCGGTCGGTCGGTCGCGAGATAGGCGAGTTGCTTGCCGTCGGGAGAGAACGCGGGTTGCCCGTCGGCGGCAGGATTCTCGCGCGTGAGATTCGTCACGGGGCCGCCGGCGGCGGGCACCGAATAAAGATCGAAATTGGTCGACCACGCCTCGCCGGCGCCCGCGACGCGGGCGGTGAAGACGACGCGCGCCCCATCGGGACTGATCGCATAGTCCTCGCTGCCGCCGAAAGGCTTCGCGGGCACGTCGCCGTCGATCGGCGCCGTGAGATTGAGCGCCGTGCCCGTGGCGAGGCCGCGCGCGTCGAGAGCGATCGCGAACAGCTGCGAGCGCCGCCCGTCGTGCCACGCGTCCCAATGACGCACGAACAGTGCGTCGTAGAGCACACCCGTGGCCGCTGCACGCGCCGTGGTCTCTAGCCGCCGCTTCGTACAGGCGAGATCCTCGCAATCACGGAAGACCTCGAGACTTACGATGATGCGGTCCGCCGCGGGCGAGAGGCGAAAGCTGCCGACGTCGAGCGGCAAATCCGTGATCTGGGTCGGTTCGGCGCCCTGATTCGTGATCCGCCACACCTGCGTGCTGCCGCTACGCGCGGAGAGAAAATAGATTGAGCGGCCATCGCGGCTCCAGGCCGCCGAGCCGTCATGAAACCGGTCGTCCGTCAGGCGCAGCGGGCTTGCGCCGCGCTTGACCGTATCCTGCAGCCACAAGCCCGTGTAAGCCTTGTTCGCGCTCGAGTCGTCGCCGCGCAGGGTGTAGACGACTTGTCTGCCGTCGGGTGAGGCGGCGATCTGCGAGATCCGCTTCAGCCCCAGGAAATCGCGGCTGTCGAAGGGCCGCTGCTCGGCGGACCGCGCGTCGCCGCCGACGGCGATGCCGGTGAGCCACAGTAGCGTGACGAGAAAGCGAGTCGCGGTCATGAGGATTCCCTCTGGTCGGGTACTGAATCGGTCGGCCGACGAATATACTCCACGACCACATGGAGCACCTCCCGCCGCCGTTGATACTGAGCTTGGATCTCGACGACACGCTGTGGCCGGTGGCTCCCGTGATCGCGCAGGCCGAGGCCGAATTGTTCGACTGGTTGCGCGGCCGGCACCCGGACGCGGTCCGGGGCCAAAGCATCGAGTCGATGCGCCTGCTGCGCGTCGACGTCGCGGGCCGCCATCCCGGGTCCCGCCACGACATGAGCTTTCTGCGCCGCCAGGCGCTCGTCGAGCAGTTTCGCGTCACGGGACATGCCACGGGACACGCCGAGGAACTCGCCGACGAGGCCTTCGAGATTTTCTTGTCGGCGCGCAACCGGGTGGAATTTTACCCCGACGTGCTCGCATCGCTGGCGCGCCTGCGTGCACGCTATCGGCTGTTCGCGCTCAGCAACGGCAACGCCGATCTCGCTCGCTGCGGTATCGCCGGATATTTCGAGGGGCACGTCACGGCGCGGGCCGCCGGCGCCCCCAAGCCGGATGCTCGGATCTTCGCCCGTCTGCTCGCCACCGCCGGTGTCGATGCCGCGCGAGTGCTGCACGTCGGCGACGATCCGCTCGCCGACGTCGACGGCGCGCGCAGCGCCGGCATGCAGTCGGCTTGGCTCAATCGCGATGCGCGCCCATGGCCAGCGCACCTGGCGCCGCCGACGCGCGTCGTGACGACGCTCGACGAACTCACTTAGCAGCCAAGGATCGAGACTGCTGATCGCGTGATCGCGCCGCCTACCGGCGAGGACGAGTCCGCTTTTTCTCATTTGCCGCTTCACTTCCCCCCGTGGATGTCGATAGGATCGGGGTAGGTCACAAAGGATGCGAGCATGCAAGCAATGTCTCAAGGGTCCGTCGTCGCCGTCGCCTCGTTGCGCGAATTTTTTCGCGACGCCTTTCACGCCGCGAGCGAGAATCAAGGTCTCGACATGGACGAGCAATCAGAAGCGTACGTCGTGAATTTGTTGACCATGTTTTCCCGCGCCGAGGCTCTGTACGAACCGACGCCCGAGGGCCTGCGCATCCGTCCGCTCGCCCACATGCTCGCCGATGCGCTCGAGGCGCCGACGGCGCTCGCGCGCCAGCGCAGCCTGCAGCGTCTCGGCGACGTCTCTTTGTTCGTGGCGGGTTTCTTCGCGCGCAGCTTCGCGCGCAAGCTCGTCGACATCGATTACCACATTGCGATGGGCGGAAACGCCTACAGCTCGCTCGCGGACACGATGCAGCGATCCACCGCCGGAAGAACCTTCGGCGGGGTTTATGCGGAACTCGCGCGGAAATTTCAGCGCCTCGTCGACGCGCTCAACGAAGTCAGCGAGATGTCGTACCGGCACACCGACGCCGACGTGCTGCGTCTGTACGAGATTTGGATCAAGACCGGGAGCCGACGCGCGCACGGGCTGCTGCAACGCCTCGGCGTCCAGCCGGTACAGCACGTCGGCGCGCTGCGCGAGCATTGACCCGCCATGGTGTTGCGCGGCCTGCAAGAATTGCTCGGCAGCCTCTACGACGTACCGCTCGACTATGACGTATACGACTTCCTGGTGACCGACCGCCGCGCGCTGCGCGGCTTCGAACCGGCGAACGACGCGCGGGCCCCCGATGAAGAGTTGCTGCTTGCGGAGAGCAGCGATGGCGCGGGCATGGCCTTGTATCTCGATGCGGGCTTGCTGCGGCGGCTGGAGCACGCCGATCCTCTCGGCGCCTTGACCGAGGAGAACCTGCAGGACTATTGCACGGCGCTGGAGGGAGTCAGTCATTTTCACTACAGCGCATGGCGACTGACGCGCGATGTGCCGGTCTCGCTGCTGGAATTGGAGACCCAGGCCGAGGTGGACAAATACGTGGCAACGGTGTTTTTGGTTGCCGCACAGTCCGGAGGTCTTTATCCTACCCAGGTGCATGCGCGGCTGTTCGACCGGGTCGCCTTCGATGCTGGGCTCGCGCCCGCGCAATACGAACGCTACCGCACGGCGCACCGCTCCGCGGCTCATTACTGTCGCGCGCTCGAGCGACGTTTCGTGCGACGAGGCCAGGCCCGGATCGAGGCCCTGCTGCGGGAATTACGCCTGTTCTATCGCCTCGGCAGTGCGGCCAAGCTGCGCCACGCCACAGCGTAAACGGGCGTCGTCATCGGCCGCGGGCGTGGCGCTGCTGTGTCAGCCATTCGCCGAGCTTGCGCAAATCCTTCTTGATCGAGGCATTCCGGCCACCTAGCTTGCCGCTGTCGTAGGGGTTGTAGCCTTTTACCGTGCCCTGCGGATTGGCGAGTCCGCCAACGCCATGCGTCAGCGTATCGTCGGCGAGCGACAGGCTGGGATTGTCGAGCTCGCGCAGGGCCGCGTCGGTCTGCGCCGGCGCTGCCACGCGGATGGATTGGGGTAATTCTTTGTTCATACGGCAGTTTCCGTGACGCAGTACCGCTGACTCAAGAGGCGGGCGCCAGAATCATGAACTGCGTCACAGTTGCAGCGCGTGATTCGCGCGCACCAGTGCGGCGACGCTCTTGCCGTCGTTCCAATCACCGCAAAGCACGCGCTCGAGGGCCAGGGAAAACGGCAACCATTGCAGCTCCAAGTCCTCATCGGCGTCGGGCGTCGCCGCCCCGACGATCAAATCGCGGGCGAGATAGAGGTGGATGATCTCGTTGAGGATGCCGGGTGAAGACAGATAGGGCCCGAGCGGGGTCCAGCTGCGCGCAACGATCCCGGTTTCCTCGCGCAATTCGCGCTCCGCGCAGGCCTCGGGTGGCTCGCCGGGATCGAGTTTGCCGGCGGGGATCTCCCAGAGGAAATCCCCGGCTCCGTGACGATATTGACGGACGACGCAGACACGGTTCGCGGCGTCCAGCGGGACGACGGCAGCCGCGCCGGGGTGGCGGATGAAGTCGAGGTCATACTCGCGTCCATTGGCGTAGCGCAAGCGCTCGGTGGAGACCGTGATGACGCGGCCGCGATGCGCGTGAATGCTGGCGATCGTCGTGGGTTTCAGCATGGTTCTCCTTGGGTTCGTCGGGTCCGCGGATTGTTTGGTCGTCCGGGCGGATCATCCCCGTGCGTCCCCATTCGAGCAAGCCGCGGGTCGATCGGTCCGCTTGTGACCTGGCTCCATGCAGCCCTGCCGGGTCTGGGCGATCCTGCGACCGGTCTAACAACATATCTTCATCTGGATATGCATACAGTGCATGGGTATAGTCGGCACATGATCAAATCCAAGGCCACTTCGTTCGAAGCGCTGAATGCCCCGCAGCGCCGCGCCGCCACCGCCGGCACGGTCGTCCCCGGCAAGGGTGTCACGGCCGGGCCGATGCTGATCGTCGCCGGCGCGGGAACGGGAAAGACGAACACTCTCGCGCATCGCGTCGCCCATCTGGTGATCAACGGTACGGATCCCGCACGCATCCTGATGTTGACGTTCACCCGTCGCGCCGCGCAGGACATGATCAAACGCACGCAGCAGATCGTCACCGAGGTGCTCAGGGAGCGCGGCCAACTCGGCGACCGGAGCGTCAATTCGCGGCTGGTCTGGTCCGGCACCTTTCATTCCATCGCCAATCGGATTTTGCGCCTGTATGCAAAACATCTCGGCTTGCACCCGAGCTTCACGTTGATCGACCGGACCGATGCCGCCGATCTCATGGACGTGGTGCGGCACGACCTTGGGTTTTCGCAGAAAGAAAAACGTTTTCCCCGCAAGGATGCCTGCCTCGCGATTTATTCGTACCGGGTCAATACCCGTACCACTCTCAAGCAGACCCTTGCCGAACAGTTTCCCTGGGTGGTCGACTGGGAGGCGGATCTGGCGCGCTTGTACCGGGAATACGTCGCACGGAAACAAAAGCACAACGTCCTCGATTACGACGATCTGCTCCTTTATTGGCACATGATGATGCAAAGCGCGCCACTCGCACAGAGCTTGGCCAAGAACTTCGATCACGTGCTAGTCGACGAGTACCAAGATACCAGCACCTTACAAGGCGAGATCGTCCTCGCGCTGAAGCCCGACGGCGCCGGGGTCACGGTAGTCGGCGACGATGCGCAGGCGATTTACTCGTTCCGAGCCGCCGCCGTTGACAACATTCTCGGCTTCCCAGATCGCTACCGACCGAAGGCGGACGTCGTGGTGCTATCCCAGAACTACCGTTCGACTCAGCCCATACTCGATTGCGCGAATGCGCTCATGGCCGAAGGCGCACGCCAGCATCGCAAAACCTTGATCGGTAATCGCCAGACGAGCCTGAAACCGGTTTATGTCAGTCTCGAGGACGCTCAGGGACAGGCGGAGTACATCACCCGCCGGATCCTACAGACACGCGAGAGCGGCGGCGCCTTGAAAGGTCACGCAATCCTGTTCCGCAGTTCGCATCACAGCGACGTGCTCGAGATCGAATTGACCCGGCGTGATATTCCCTACGTCAAGTACGGCGGCCTTAAGTTCCTCGAGGCGGCGCACGTCAAGGATCTCTTGTCGGTGCTGCGCTGGGTCGACAATCCCCGCAACTCGGTCGCCGGCTTCCGGGTCCTGAAGCTCCACCCCGGCATCGGGCCGGTGCATGCCAAACAAGCGCTCGAGCATCTCGAGGCGCATGCTCATTCGATCAAGAGCCTGCGGGACTTCGACGCCCCGCAAGCGGTGAAGCTGGACTGGAGGAGATTTTCCGAACTCCTCGAAAAGCTCGCCGATCCGCAGACGCCGTGGCCGGGTCAGGTGGGTCTGGTGCGCGAGTGGTACAAGCCGCAACTCGAGCGCCTCTACGACGCGTCCTGGGCGCGAATCGGGGACCTCGAACAATTGGAGCAACTCGGGGCGCAACACGGGACACGCGAGCGGTTTTTGAGCGAATTGACGCTGGATCCACCGTCCGTCACGGGCGACAAAGCGGGTCGCGCGAGCAAGGACGAAGACTACGTGATCCTATCGACCATCCACTCGGCCAAGGGTCAGGAATGGGATCACGTTTACGTGCTCAACGTCGCGGACGGCAACTTTCCCTCGGAGTTTTCGATCGGCAAACCCGAACTCATCGAGGAGGAGCGGCGCTTGCTCTACGTCGCCATGACGCGCGCGCGGAACGAATTACACTTGTGCGCGCCGCTGCGTTATTCGGTGACGCAGCAGGCCAAGAACGGCGATGCGCACGTGTACGCCGCCAAGAGTCGCTTCATGACCACCAAGGTCATGGAATCCCTGGAGCAAATCGCCTACACCAGCACGCGCGGCGCCGAGACGCTACGCGCCGAAGCCGATTCGGGCGACACAACCACGCAAGTGGACATCCTCGGCCAACTCAAAGACATGTGGTAGCGTGGTCTGTCCCGCACTCGAGGGCCCGACCCCGACCACAGCTAAGGAGCCGCTCCTAGGTCTAGCTAAAGGCTCCTAGGTCCAGCTAAAGGCTCCTAGGTCCAGCTAAAGGCTCCTAGGCGTCCCGCAACGCGGGTCTCACCAGCGCCGAGGACCCCCGCCGCCGCCGCCACCGCCACCACCCGGCGGCTTGGATCGCGGCGCCCGTTCTTGCGCTTCATTGACTCGCAACGGCCGGCCTCCCAATTGAAAGCCGTTCGTCTGCTGAATCGCGTTTTGAGCTTCGCCGGCGGCCATGTCGACGAATGCGAATCCCCGGGGACGGCCGGTCTCGCGATCGTTGATGAGTTTGACTGAGTCGACTTTGCCGTAGCGCTCGAACAAGCTACGCACTTCGTCTTCCGTGGCGGTGAATGGCAAATTGCCAACGTAAATCGTCGTCATTCAACTGGTCTCACTAACAGTGCGCGCAAAGTGCGGGCGCTTCCCGTTCGCGCGCGGTTTCAACACGCAGACCGACCCGCGACATCCGCGACGAAGGCCTGTACCTCCGGCCGTGCACCGACCATCGTCCCGATGCTACGCCAGGGATTTCGGCTTGGCAAACCGAACATCGAGGCCGCTCACGTCCCGTCGGATCATTCCGACGCCGGCTCAATTCGGCTCTAAATAGGCGTATCCATTGAGCTCGTTTTCGTAGAAGCGTTTCACCGCTTGAGCCTCGGCGAGGCTCATCAGTCCGTCGCGTACGGCTCGCTCGCAGTCCCGGGCCAGGCGGGGGTAGAGTTCGTCCGTGTCGTACTCCATGTACTCGAGCACCTTGGTCGCCGTATCGCCCTTGACGATCTCCTCGATCCACCAGCCTCCCGCTTCCTGCAGCCGAATATGCACGACATGGGTGTCACCGAACAAATTGTGCAGGTCACCGAGGGTTTCCTGGTAGGCGCCGACCAGGAATGCCGCAAGGTAGTAAGGGTCGCCGGGCAGCAGCTCATGCAACTCGAGCGTGCGCTTGGTTTCGCGCGGATGCACGAAGCGGTCGATCTTGCCGTCCGAGTCGCAAGTAATGTCCGCGAGCACGGCATTGCGGCTCGGTCGCTCGCCCAGCCGCTGGATCGGCATGATCGGGAACAGTTGCCCGATCGCCCAGCTGTCGGGTAGCGACTGAAAAACGGAAAAATTACAGAAGTAAATGTCGCTGAGCATGGCCTCGAGGTTTTCCAATTCCTCGGGGACCTTGTCCAGCTTGCGGCAGAATTCGCGGATTTTCGTGCAGGTCGCCCAGTAGAGTTTTTCGGCCAATCCCCGAAATTCCAGGCTCAGGTAACCCAGGTTGAACATCTGCAACGCCTGTTCGCGCGCCTGCAAGGCGTCGTGGTAACACTCGACCAGGCGGCGCTCGTTGACCGAGCGGTAGCTGTCGAATAGGTCGTGCACCGGCTGCGGCACTTCTTCACGGCCGTGATAGTCATCCTCGGCCCGCCCCGTGACGTTGAATCGGTCCAATTTCGACGAACCCAGAATGTCGAAGACCAGCAAACTATGATGCGCCGCAATCGCCCGGCCGGACTCGCTCACGATCATTGGATGGGGTACGTCGCGGGCGTCGCAGACGCTCTTGATGCGGTAGACGACGTCGCTCGCGTACTCGTTGAGGGTGTAATTCATCGACGACTCGTAATTCGTGCCGCTACCGTCGTAATCGACGCCGAGGCCACCGCCGATGTCGATGTACTGCAGCCCGGCACCCATGAGTTTGAGTTCGGCATATACGTGCGCGAGTTCGTTGATCGCGTCCTTGACGCGGCGGATGTCCTGCAGCTGGCTCCCCGGATGGCAGTGCACGAGTTGCAGGCAGTCGAGCATCTTTCGCTCCCCGAGGAGCGCATGCAGATCGAGGATTTCACTGATGAACAAGCCGAACTTGGACTTCTCTCCGGCCGATTCCCGCCACCGACCGGCGCCTTCGCTCGCGAGTTTGACGCGAACACCGAGTTTCGGTCGAACGCCGTACTTCTCGGCATGCTTGAGGATCAGGTGGATCTCATCGAAGTTCTCGATCACGGGAATGATCGTCCGACCGAGCTTGGTCGCGATGATCACCGCTTCGATGTAGCTGTCGTCCTTGAAGCCATTGCAAACGACGAGCCGATCCGGCGCATTCTCGGTCAGCGACATCACCGCGAGCAGTTCGGGCTTCGAGCCGACCTCGAGTCCGAACCCGAATTCCTTGCCGTATCGATAGACTTCCTCGACGACCAAGCGTTGCTGGTTCACCTTGATCGGAAAAACCGCCGCGTACCGGTTCCTGTACTCGTTCTCCGCGATCGCCGTGCTGAACGCATCCGCGAGATGCCGCAAGCGGTGCGCGAGGATGTCGGAGAAGCGGATCACGACCGGTGTGTGCAGGTCGCGCGCCTTGAGACCTTGCACCACTTCGTATAGGTCGATCTCGTGGGCCGCATCCATGCTCGGCCGGATCACGACGTGTCCGGCGGCGTTGATCGAAAAATAGCCCTTACCCCAGGCTTCCACCTGATAGAGGTCCAAGGACTCTTCGATCTTCCACGGCTGGTTGACGGACAGCTTGCGGGCGGGTGTGTTCATGTGGCGCGAACGATAACAAATTGCGCATGGTTGTAAATGACGGTTTCATGGCTCGCTGCCCGTTGCCACTCCACGAGTCGGATCCCGGATCCACTCGCTCCAGGAGCCGGCATAGAGTTTCGCACCGCGGAGGCCGGCATGTTCCAACGCAAGCAGATTGTGGCAGGCGGTCACCCCGGAACCGCACATCGCGATCACCTCGGTCGCCGGGGTGCCAGCGAGAAACTCCAGCCAGCGATCGCGCAGCGCCGCCTTGCCCAAGAATCGACCGTCGGCCGCCAGGTTCTGCGTGTAGGGAAAATTGCGCGCCGACGGCACGTGGCCCGCGATCGAGTCGAGCGGTTCCACCGCGCCCGCGTAGCGCTCCGAAGCGCGCGCATCGACGAGCAGCGCCTTGCCCGTGCCGATCGCCACCGCCACCTCGTCGCTGCTGAGCCATGCGGCCCCAGCCCCGGCCGCGCGCGACCCCGGCTCCTGCGGCCGGTCGTCGCTTGCAACGGGGACGTCGGCGGCGGGCGAGTAGGCATGCGTCGGCGGCCGGTCGTCGATCGCACCGCCGCCGGCTTCCCAGGCCGCAAAGCCGCCATCCAGCACGGCCACGCGTGCGTGCCCCGCCCAGCGCGCGAGCCACCAGAGGCGGGCCGCGAACGCGCCGTTACCGGCGTCGTAAGCCACGAGTTCGGTGCTTGCGGCGACGCCAAGACGGCGCAAAAAGCCGGCGAAATCCGCCGCATCGGGGAGCGGATGGCGGCCCGTGCGCGCATCGGGCCGCGCCGACAGGTCGACGTTCAAGTCGGCGTAGGCCGCCCCCGGGATACGCGCGCGCAGCCAAGCCGCCCGACCGGCCGCCGGTGCTGAAAGATCGAAGCGACAATCGACGAGCACCAGAGACGGACTCCCCAGCCGTGCCTCGAGGTCGGCAGCATCGATCAGCGTCGTCGGCAGCATGTTTCGAGCTTAGCGCGGTGCCGCCGCGACCGCATCCGCTACAATCCGGCGTATGGCGATGACTCTCTATTGGGGCAGCGGCAGCCCGTTCTCTTGGCGGGTGCTGCTCGCGCTCGAACACAAGGGGCTCGAGTACCAGTCGCAGCTGCTGCACTTCGACAAACAGGAGCATCAGTCTCCGCAGATGCTCAAGCTCAATCCACGCGGGCGACTGCCGGTCTTGCGCGACGGCGACTACGTCGTTTTCGAGTCGATCGCCGTGCTGTATTACCTCGACGTCAAATACCCCCAGGCACCGATTTTCGGGCTGTCGCCCGAGGAGGGGGGTGTGATCATGCGCGTCATCTGCGAATTCCAGGCGTACGCGGAGCCTGCGCTCGCGAAGATCGCCACCGCGATCTTTGCGAATCAGGTCCCCGCCCAGATCGACGAGTTGACCGACGCAATGCACATCGTCGCACGCGAGGCGCGCACCATCGAAGGCCGGCTGAGCAAGGAGAGCTGGATCGTCGGTGCGAATTACTCGGCGACGGACATGGTCATCTTTCCCTGGATCCAAATCCTGCGCCGCGCCTTGGATCGCAGCGCGGCGTCCGAGCTTGGCGCCCGGTTTCTGCCGATGGAACGCAACTATCCGGCGCTGGCGCGCTGGATCGAGCGCATCGAGTCCCTGCCGGGTTATCAGCGCACCTACCCCCCGCATTGGCGAGACCCTTGAGAGTTGCCGTCGCGGCCAGGTACCCTGTACGACTTTTGCCACGTAAAACGCGGCATGGGACAACGCAGCATGAGGGGAAAAAAATGATGAGAATGACGTTATGAGCGAACACGAGGTGCATGTGAAGTTTGCGGGCAAGATCGTATTCGTCGGTTTCGGCAGCATCGGACAGGGGGTGTTGCCGCTGATCTTGCGTCACATAGGCACTTCGTCGGACCGCATCACGATCGTCACCGCCGAAGCCAAGGGTCGCGAAGAGGCCGAACGCTTCGGGGTGAAATTCGTGCAGTCGCCGCTGACGCGCGACAACTACCGGCAGATTCTCGAACCCCTGCTGGGGGCGGGCGATTTCCTGCTCAATTTGTCGGTCGACGTCTCCAGCGTCGCCCTGATCCGGCTGGCGCGGGAGCGCGGAGCCTTGTATCTCGACACCTGCATCGAGCCGTGGGCCGGTGGTTACGTCGATCGCACGCAATCGGTCGAGAGCCGCAGCAATTATCGGATGCGCCTCGAGGCGCTCGCGCTGCGCGAGGAAACCGACGGCGGCCCGACCGCCGTGCTCACGCATGGCGCGAATCCTGGTCTGGTCTCGCATCTGGTCAAGCAGGCGTTGCTGCACATCGCCCGCGATACGGGAGTGGACGCCGGCGAGCCGCGGCAGCGCGAGGACTGGGCGCGGCTCGCCCATAATCTCGGCATCAAGGTGATGCACGTCGCCGAACGCGACAGCCAGATCGCGAACCGGCCGAAGCTCGCGAACGAATTCGTCAACACTTGGTCTGTCGATGGTTTCGTCAGTGAGGGCGCGCAGCCGGCGGAGCTGGGCTGGGGCAGCCACGAGCGGCATTTCCCGGCCGACGGTGGCCGTCACTCGCTCGGTTCGGGTTGCGCCATCTATCTCAATCGTCCGGGCGCGAGCACCCGCGTGCGGACCTGGACGCCGGCGGCCGGGCATTTCCATGGGTTCTTGATCACGCACTCCGAAGCGATTTCCCTGGCCGATTACTACACGGTTCGGGACGCTGGCACGGGCCGGGTCGTCTACCGCCCGACCGCGCATTACGCTTATCACCCGAGCGATGCGGCAGTGTTGTCCGTGCATGAGTTCGCCGGGCGCAATTGGCACCTGCAGGACCACAAGCGGATCATGCTCGACGAGATCACGGAAGGCATCGATGAGCTCGGTGTGTTGCTCGCCGGCCATGCCAAGAACGCGTACTGGTTCGGCTCGCAGTTGTCGATCGGCGAGGCGCGTGCTCTCGCCCCTTACAACAGCGCGACGAGCTTGCAGGTCACGTCCGCAGCGCTCTCGGGAATGATCTGGGCCATGGAAAATCCAGATCGGGGGATCGTCGAACCGGACGAGATCGATTTCGAGCGACCCCTGCAGATCTGCCGCCCCTATCTCGGCAAGCTCGTCGGGCACTATACGGATTGGACTCCTCTGCACCAACGCGGCGAGTTGTTCGCGGAGGATCTGGATGCCGCCGATCCCTGGCAATTCAAGAATGTTCGCGTGGTTTGAGACCGTTCGCGTGCTGTGACGGTCAAGGCCGGGGACCATAGCGGATATCGACGATCGTCATGCGCTGTGGTCCCTGGGGCAGGGCGACCGTCGGTTCGTCGTCGAGGCGTCTACCCAACAGGCTCTTGCCCAGCGGCGAGTCCATGCTCACGTAATCGTCCGCCATGTCGAACTCGTCGGGTCCGACGATGCGATACCAGCGCAGGTCCCCATCCTCGTGCTCGAGCCGTACCCAGGCGCCGAAGTAGACGCGCGTCGGATCGCGCCGCTGAGCGCTCGCGGATGGGTCGACGACGATCATGCCGTCGAGGCGCTTGCGCAGGAACCGCACGCGCGCATCGATCTCGTGCAGCCGCTTTTTGCCGTAGGTGTATTCAGCATTCTCGCTCCGGTCCCCCTGCGCCGCCGCTTCGGACACAGCCTGCGTGACCCGGGGGCGCTCCTCGTGCCACAGTCGGTGCAACTCGTCGCGCAGGCGCCGAGCGCCATCCGGAGTAATGTATTGAGAGCCTGGAACGGTCGGTGGTCGGTATCTGGACACGCTGCGCTCGATCCTGTGGCCCCATTGCCAGGACTGTGACCAGCTTCCCGGCGGGAGGGGCTCCTATGAGCATCGGTTCACAGCACGATAACCCAAAGCTTCTTAAGCTTCGGTCCCATGAGTCTCAAATACTACACGCACTTCATCGCACATCTGAAAGGTGCCATGGAATACAGTGAATATCGAGGCGTCGTCGAATTGCTGGGCGCGTCGAGTTCCGTGCAAAAGGATCGCGAGATAGCGCGGGTGCTGGCGCACAGCTTCGACCTAGAGGAGAACGACATTCAAGTGCTGCAGTGGGATCATCTCCACTGACGCTTCGACCCCTATCCCCAAGCGGGCTTTACTTCCCTTCATCGAAGTCCGCACCTCAGCCCCAAGCTAAACGCTCGGGGCTTTTTTTTTGCCCGACTTTGCCGGCGGGCTTCTTTCTTGTAATAGTGTCGGGATGTTACGTAATGCCATGTTGCTTTGCGGTCTCCTCGAGCTGAGCGCCTGCTCGCTGACCCGCAAGCCGCCGACCCCGCCGCCCGCGCCGCCGCAACTCGTGGTCCTGCCGAAACCAGTGCTCCCGAAGCCGACCGCCACGCATCGCTTCGAACTCGAGGCGAATGCCGAGGTCGTGGGCTACGTGCAGAAAACGGTGATCGGCAAGGAGGATACGCTGCCCGACATCGCCAGGCGCTTCGACGTAGGTTACGAGGAGATGCTGCTGGCGAATCCGGGCATCGATCCCTGGTTACCCGGTGTCGGTCGCGAGGTCGTCGTGCCTACCATGTTCGTCCTGCCGGCCGCCCCGCACGAGGGCGTCGTCGTCAACGTGGCTGCGATGCGGATCTTTTACTTCCCCCCCCATAAAACGGGTGAGCCGCAACTGGTCTACACGCATCCGATCGGAATCGGCAAAGTGGGCTGGCAGACCCCGGAGGGGACGACCAAGATCGTTGCGCGGCAGAAGGATCCGGTGTGGACACCGCCGCAGTCGGTGCGCGCCGAACATGCACAAGACGGCGAAGTACTCCCCGCCAAAGTGCCCGCCGGACCAGACAATCCGCTCGGCGCTTATGAATTCAGACTCGAATGGCCGGGCTATCTGATCCATGGCACGAACAAGCCTTACGGCGTTGGCATGCGCTCGAGCCATGGCTGCATGCGGCTCTATCCCGAGGACATCGCGGTATTCTTCAACTTGATCCCGATCGGCACGAAAGTCACCGTGGTCAATCAGCCCTATCTATTTGGATGGCGGGACGGAACCCTCTATCTGCAATCTTATACCCCACTCGAGGACGACAAACGCCATGCTGGCGGCGACCGCAAGGCCCTGCTCGAGCGACTCCTCAAGCCGCATCTGAGCGCGCGCATCGCCGCGCACGACAAGGAGATCGACTGGCCGCGCGTCGCCGAACTCGCGCGCAAACCCCGGGGCGTACCGGTGGCGGTCACGAGCGGGTCCCCGCCGCTCGAGGCGGTGCTCGCCGATGCGCGGCTGGTCGAGAACACGATACCCGCCGGATCCAACTGGGACGGCAAGTCCGGTCTGCTCATCGACGAGAAGACCTTTCGGGAACTGCTCGACGGGCGCAACCCTCCACAACCGAGCGCCTCGCCACCGCGAGCGAGCACGACAAGTCGGCGCGCACAATGATCCTGGGTCCGTCCGCGCGTCGGGTTTGGGCCGCTGCCGCGATTCTGTGCGGCTTGGCCTCCGGCGCCGTCGCCGTCACGCTCGGTAGCGCCGATACCGATGTGCTGTCCTATGCGAACGCCGACGAGTTTCGCACGACCCGGCTCGAAGTCGTGCTCGACGTCGACTTCCACGGTCGGGAGTTGGATGGTGAGGCCGTGCTCGAGATGAAGCGCATCGACCCGAAGTCGACGGAGATCGTGCTCGACACCCAGGGATTGAACGTGCTCGCCGTGAGCGAGTTGTCGGAGAATTTCTACGGCGCGACCGAGAAAATGGCGCCGATCTGGAACAACGTGCCGTTTCGACTCGGCAAGTCCGATCCCGTGCGGGGCAGCCCTTTGTTCATCGAGGTCTCGGTTACGAAAAAGCCGACCGTGGTGATCAAGATCGAATACGAAACGACGGCCAAATCGACGGCACTGCATTGGTGCATACCCGAAGGCCCGAAGGCCAAGGGTCACGCGTTTCTCTACACCGATGCGGGCGGCATCGGCGCACGCAGCTGGATTCCTCTGCAAGATACACCGCAGGTCCGCACGGCCTACAAAGTACTCGTCAGAACCGTCGACGACTCGCTCGCGGTCATGGGCGCCGGCAACGACCCCAAGGCGAAGCACAACGGCACGTATCCCTTCCTGATGTCTCAGGAGGTTCCGTCTTACACGCTCGCGCTCGCGGTCGGACAGCTCGAATTTCGTCCGACCGGACCGCGCACCGGCGTTTACGCCGAAACGTCGGTGTTGAAGGCCGCCGCCAAGGATTTTGGCGCCACCGAAGCCCTGCTCGCTGCGGCGGAAAAGCTGCTCGGCAGCTATCAGTGGCAGCGCTTCGACGAGGTCGTCCTGCCCGCAGAGTTTCCCATCGACGCCGCAGGTTTCCCGCGCCTGTTGTTCGCTTCGCCGACGCTGCTCGGCGACGATGCGAGCGCCATCGCGTCGGTGGCCGATGGGCTCGCCGGAACCTGGGCGGGCGCCCTCGTGAGTCATGCGAACTGGCGCGATCGTTGGCTCAGCGCAGCGTTCTCGCGTTATCTAGGGCAACGCATCTCGAGTCAATCCTGGGGCGACTCGCGCGCTGCGATCGAGGCGGTGCTCGATTTCAACGCGCTGCGGGCGAAGCTCGCGGGCTGCGATCCGGGCGATCAGATCCTGACCGACGACGGTGACGGTCGCGGATTCGCCGCGGGCCCCGACTTCGGCGCCGGCTGCACGGAGATCGTGGCTGCCAAGGGAGCTTTGTTCCTGGTCTGGCTCGAAAGTAGTTTTGGCCGGGAGCATTTCGACGCCTTTCTTCGGGAGTTTTTCGATCATTTTGCCTGGGAACCTCTTTCCACCGAGCAGTTCTCGGCCTACCTCGGCAGCAATCTGCTCGAGCGTTTTCCCGGCAACGTATCCGCGGCACAGGTCGATGAGTGGCTGCGGGCGCCTGGATTGCCAGCCTATGCCGTGACACCGACGACCGGAGCGCTCGCCGCGGTCGACTCCGCAAGAACGCAGTGGAGCACCGGAGCCCTTGCCGCGAAAAAGCTCGACACACGCGGCTGGATCCCGCGCCTCTGGGTCTATTTCCTCGATGGACTCTCGGCGCCGCTCGGGCCCACGCAACTCGCCGATCTGGACCATGCCTTCGGTCTCGGCGCTTCGCGTGATGCGCTCGTCATGCAGAGTTGGCTGGAACTCGCGATCCGCAACGACTACCGCGCCGCCTTTCCCCAGCTAGATCAATACTTGCGCTCGGTCGGGCGGGCCGATCTCGTGGTGCCGCTGTACCGAGATCTCGTCAAGACGCCGACGGGAGCGGCTTTCGCGCGCCGGACCTTCGCGCTCGCGCGCGGCGGCTACGATGTGCGCGTCGCCAGCGCGATCGAAGCGTTCGTCAAACCCTGACAGACCCCTCACGATGGAAACCGCACGATGACGACAGAATGGCTCAAGGTGATGCTCGACGAGATCGCGCGCAAGAAGACCGAGGCGGAGCAGGCTGAGGCCGAACGACGCAGGCGCGATGAGGCAAGCCCGGAGTCGGCGGAGCGCCCCAAGGGGTGATTCCCCTCAAGGATGACTCGCCCGCGACGCTGCGCCCGCTGGTCACGATCGCGCTGATCGCGGTCTGCAGTCTAGTCTTTGCCTGGCAGCAATCGCTGGACCCGGCGGCGGGTCGTCGCGCCGTCGCGGCCCTAGGGGCAATCCCGGCGGTCTTGAGCGGCCAGGCAGAACTGCCTCCCGATCTGCATTGGGTGCCACGCTACGGGACGGTGCTCACGTCGATGTTCCTGCACGGCGGGTGGACGCATCTGCTCGGCAATCTGCTGTTCCTCTGGGTTTATGGCAACAAGGTCGAGAACAGCATGGGGCATTTGCGTTTCCTCTGCTTCTACCTCGGTTGCGGCTCTTTCGCCTTGTTCGCCCAGTCCTTGCCGAACACCCACTCCGCCTACCCCATCATCGGGGCGAGCGGCGCGATCTCCGGCGTTCTCGGCGCTTATCTCATGCTCTTCCCGCGCGCCAAGGTGCTGACACTGATCCTGCTGCCGTTCTTCTTCACCACCTTGCGCATCCCCGCGATGCTGTTGCTGTTGCTCTGGATCGCGGTGCAGCTGATCGGCGATTTCGCCCTGCAGGGTGGGGGCGCCGGCGTCGCGTTCCGCGCCCACATCGGCGGCTTCCTCGCCGGCATGGTGCTCGTTGCGGTGTTCAAACGTGGCGACGTCGGGCTGTTCGCGCGCTAAGCGCGCCGCGAGAGGTGGCAGCCCGGCGCGGTTGTGTTAAATTCGCCACAAGACGTCTAGGGGAAGCTAGTGTCGATGCCGAGCAACCTGGGACTCCAGGTCCAAGAAGAAACCAACCCAGGCCCGACGTTCGCAAGCTCGAGCGCGGCGCGCACCGCCTTCGTCGGCCGTACCTTGCGCGGTCCTCCGAACGCTCCCACCCTCGTGCGCAGCTTCGGCGATTTCCAACAAGTCTTCGGCGGTCTGTGGCAGCCGAGCCTGTTGGGCTACGCCGTCGAGCAGTTCTTCGACAACGGTGGGCGCGAAGCGTTGATCGTGCGCGTCGTCAACGGCGCTTGCGCACCGACGCTGACGCTGGCCGCCGGCGCCGGCGGTCTCGCGCTGCGAGCGCTGCGCCCCGGCACGCGCGAGTTCTTGCGGGCCGCGGTCGATTACGACAACTTGGACGAGCCCGATGAATTCAATCTGACGCTGCAGCGTGTGCACACCCAGGGCAACCCACGCATCGAGGACCAAGAATCCCATCGCGCGCTGTCGGTCCGTGGCGACGCGCCACGCTATGTCGGCTCGGTGCTCGCCGAGTCCCGGCTCGCGCGTCTGCACGGCGATGCGCCGAGCGTGCGACCCGATCGCACCGTCGATCCCGACACTGGCCTCGCCACCGGCTACGTACACTCGAATTGCGACGGTGACGATGGTGCACCGCTGACCGATTACGACGTGATCGGTTCGGCGAGCGAGCGGTCGGGCGTGTTCGCCCTCGATGCCGCGGACCATTTCAGTTTCCTGACGATACCGCCGATTTCGCGCGATCAGGACCTTGGCCTCAGCGCCCTGCTCGTCGCCGCGCGCTATTGCCGGCGGCGCCAGGCCATCCTGCTCGTCGACCCGCCGCGGCAATGGCAGACCGCCGACGACGCGCTCCAGGGTGCCCGCTCCTGGGGCTTCGCGAGCGATGATGCCTGCATGTACTTTCCGCGCATTCTGGCGCACGACAAATTGCGCGGGCGTTTCGAGATTTTCGCTCCCTCGGGAGCGGTCGCCGGGATGCTCGCACGACTCGATGCACCGGCACCCGCCTGGGCCTCGGACGACCGCGAGGAGCCGGTGCTGCGACCGGGCCATCGTCCCAGCTGCCTGGTGCCCGAGGATCGGCGCATCAAGCTCGCCGCACTCGGCGTCAATACCTTGCATGCAGTCCGTTCCGCCCTACGCAGGCCGTTGCGGGCGCGAACCTTGAGTCCTGGCGGTGCGATGGCGGCCGACTGGAGATATCTCGCGACCCGTCGCTTCACGCTCGCCGTGCTTGCAAGCATCGGCGCAGGCACGCGCTGGGCGGCCACGGTGGCGGTGGACCCGACTGTCGAGGCCGCGGTCGCAAGCCAGGTGCGGGCCTTTTTAGGCCGCCTGCACGCCGAGGGGATTTTCGGCGAGCGAGCAGCGGACGATGCCTATTGCGTGGTCTGCGATGCGCGCGTCAACCCAGGTGCGGGGGATCGGTCACGGGCCATCCAATTGCTGGTCGGTCTGGGCGCCGAGCGATCGGGCGAATTTCACTTCTATCGCCTCACGCAGAGTCCGGCGGGCGCGTTGATCGCGCCGGTGACGGTGAACCGGTTGACGCGCCCCGAGTGCAGTCCGCCCGAGACTTACTGGTTGGACCGCGTCGCCTGTCAAGTCGGCTCCGCCACGCACTGAAGCATGTCGCGCTCGTTCCAAACCTGTGTTTTCTCCCATGGCAAGGAGAGCGGTCCCTGGGGCGCGAAAATCGTCGCGCTCGCCGCCGTGGCGCGCTCGCTCGATGTCGGGGTCGAGTCAATCGATTATCAAGGCATCGACGATCCGCGCGTCCGGGTCGAAAAATTGCTCAGTGTGGGCGCGCAGCTGCCCGGCCCCTTGGTTTTGATTGGTTCCAGCATGGGCGGCCATGTCTCGGCGGCTGCCGCGTCCCGCCTGCCGGTGCGCGGCCTGTTTCTACTTGCGCCTGCCTTTTACATGCCCGGATTCGAGAGCTACACACCCCGGGACGTGCCCTGTCCCGCCATGCTGGTTCACGGCTGGAACGACGAGGTCGTGCCGGTGGAGAACAGTATCCGCTGGGCCCGCGAGCAGGGCGCCACGCTCACCGCGCTCGAATCCGATCACCGCCTGCAGGATCGCATCGACGACATCGCGGCATTGTTTCGCCGCTTTCTGGAATCCCTGGGCTAGGCTTGCGCTCAGTGCTGCGGAGGTGTCTCTGCCGGCTCCGCCATCGAGGGTGGCGCATCGCTGGGGGGTGGCAGCCGCGCATTCGCCAATTCGCGCCAGCTCTCGCCGATCTGTTCGCCGCAGCGCTCACTCATGGCATCGAAGCCCGCGAGCATCGCCGCGTTGTAGGCAGCGACGTAGCGCTTGCCGGCGCGCGACTCGAGAAATTCCGACAAGCGTTCCAACTCGGAGTTCGAGAGGTCGCGATAACCGTAGGCGAGATAGCGCAGCAGGGGCTCCTGCAGATTCTTGCGCAAGTCGGCACGCTCGGCACTCGTGGCCGCCTTGCTCGCGCGATCGCCGGCGGCGATCGGGTCCATGCCTGAGCCGATCGCCGTCCCGACGGCGAGCGCCCGCCCGATGCGCATATAGACTTCGACGGCTGCATCCGTCGTTTCGGTTTCCGCCGCCAACTTTTTCGTCAGCGCATCGCGCTCGGGGGTCGAGGCAAGTTTGACCTCCCCGCTCATCACCTTGTCGACCTCGTGCTCGTCGAGACGCGCGAGCGCGACATCGGCGGCAACCATCCGTTGACCGACTTCGCTGGTCAGGAAGGCGAGGGACTTCTTGACGGTCGCGGGATCGAGCTTGCCGGCGAACGCGCTCAGGGCCGCCGGCTCGAACACGGCAATGCGAAAGCCGCGTTTCGCCGCGGCGGTGACCGCATCGAGTTGTGCAGTGGTCAGAGCCGCGGCCGTATCGGAGCTGAACATCTGCCGGATCTTGGCCGGCATCGTGTCCAAGGAAGCAGCTACCTGATCACGCACGGCCGCCGCCAGATACACGTCCGCGGCAGTATCAATATTGACCGCGCCGGCGTCGATGGGGGGGGTGGCGGCATGCAGATTGGCCGAAAGGAGCAATAGCAGGGCTAACCGAATCATGCGCGAACTCCGGATGACGACTGGCACGGTCGGATTGTACACTGGCGGCTTCGATCGACCGTGGCGGCATCGATCGACTCCGCGGCATCGTTCACACTCCAGGGTTTCGGTCAGCATGACGAGCTTCGTCGGTTTGGATCACGCCCGGCAGTGGATGGTCCGCAAGCTGCTCGGGATTTGGGTCAAGGTGGCGATCAAGCCTGACGATGCGGCCAGCCTCATCGCGGCGCGATCCCGTCCCGTGTGCTACGTCCTCGAGGGTGCGGCGGAGGCGGATCTGGCCGTACTCAACGATGCTTGCGCGCGTCTGCGCATGCCTCGCCCGACACGGCGACTGCTGGTCGCAGGCAAGCAGATGGACCGGGCTCATTTCGCCCTCGAACGGCGTATCGGGCCGTTCGGATTGCGCACGGATCGTCGACCGCCGGCCTACCTTGCCGATCTCGTGGCCGCGGCGCTCGCCGATCCGGACTTCGACGTCGATCTCGTGCCCGTGATCGTGTTCTGGGGCCGGGCCGCACCCAAGGAAGCGAGTTGGTGGCGTTTGCTGTTCACGGACAACTGGGTCTTCGTCGGACGATTCAGACGCTTCTTGACCGTCGTCATGAACGGCCGCAATACGTTGTTATCCTTCGGCGAACCCCTGCGCCTGCGCGACGCCCTGGTCGAGCCGCGCGCCGGCGCCGCGCACGCCGGCATTGCGGCGGCGCGCGACGTGCGGCGGGTCGCGCGCCTGCTGCGCGCCACGCTCTCCTTGCAACGCGTCGCCACGATCGGTCCGGATCTCTCGCACCGACGCACGATCGTCGCCCAGGTCCTCAAGGCCGGTGCGGTGCGCAGGGCGGCGCGCATCGAAATGCGCACCGAGAATCAGCAGCGGAGGGCGGTGCTCCTGACGGCCAAGCGCTATGCCGACGAGATCGCGGCGAACTACTCGCAGACTTTCGTCAGATTCATGTCGCTCGCGCTCGGCAGGCTTTGGAATCAGCTCTACGACGGTGTCGTGGTCGAAAACGTGGACCGTTTGCGCGGCATCGGCGACGGTGCGGAGATCATCTACGTGCCCTGCCACCGCAGTCACATGGACTATCTTTTGCTGTCCTACGTCATTTACCACAAAGGTTTTGCGATCCCGCACGTCGCCGCGGGCGTGAACCTCAATATGCCCATCATCGGCCGCTTCCTGCGCAAGGGCGGGGCGTTCTTCCTGCGCCGTTCGTTCAAGGGCAACGCCCTGTATGCGGCGGTGTTCAATCGCTACCTCAGCTTGATGATGGCACGCGGCCACAGTCTCGAGTACTTCATCGAAGGGGGCCGCAGCCGCACGGGCCGGCTCCTCGAGCCGCGCACGGGCATGTTGTCGATGACGGTGCGGAGCTTCTTGCGCGATCCGGTTCGACCGGTGGTCTTCATGCCCGTGTACTTCGGCTATGAAAGGATCGTAGAGGCACGGACTTACATCGGTGAACTCTCCGGCAGGCCGAAGAAGAAGGAAAGTATCTTCGGCTTGCTCGCCACGCTGCCCGCGCTGCGCCGCCGGTTCGGCAAGGTGCACGTCAATTTCGGCGAGCCGATCCCGCTCGATGCGCTGCTGCGCCGTTACGAAGCCGGCTGGCGCCGCGAGCCTGCGGGCGAAGAAGAGTCGAATGCGCCGTGGATACGGCGGGCGACCGAAGGACTCGCCGGTGAAATCATCACGGGCATCAATGCCGCGGCTGCGGTGACGCCGGTCAATCTGGTCGCGATGGCGGTGCTCGCGACCCCCAATCAGGCCATCCCGGAAGCCGATCTCGCCGCGCAGATGGATCTCTACCAGGATTTGCTGCGCGAGTCCCCCTATTCACCGCTCGTGACACGCCCGGGCATGAACGGTGAGGCAATGATCCATTACGTGGAGGGCATCGGTTTGCTCGAACGGCAAAGTCATCCGCTCGGAGACATCTTGAGCATGACGGCGGACAACGCAGTGCTCACCACGTATTACCGCAACAACATTCTGCATCTGTTCGCGCTGCCCTCGCTCCTCTCCTGCTGCTTCACCAGCAGCGCCAGCATGCGCACCGTCGACATTCACAGGCTGGTGTGGCGTGTCTACCCCTACATCCGCGCCGAGCTGCATCTGCGCTGGAGCGAAGCCGAGGTGCCCGGCGTCCTCGACCAGCTGCTCGACAGTTTCGGGCGCCTCGGTCTGCTCAGCGCGAATGCGGATCGCAGCGAGTGGCGTCGCCCCGCGGCGACGTCGGTCGAGTCCCTGCGCTTGTCGCTGCTGGCAGCGGCCACCATTCAGACGATCGAGCGGTACTACCTCGTCATCGCCTTGTTGCTGCAGGCCGGGAGCGGCGTGGTCGGACCGCAGGCGCTCGAGGAGCGCTGCCATCTGATGGCACAGCGCATGTCGCTTCTTTACGGGCTCAATTCCCCGGAATTCTTCGACAAGAGCCTGTTCCGCAATTTCATCGAGTTGCTGCGGCGGCGCGACGTCGTGCAGCTCGATGCCGAGGACAAACTGGCGTTCGGCGAGCCGATGCTCGGAGTCGGCGCCGACGCGCAATTGGTCTTGTCGGAACAGATCCGCAACAGCATCCTGCAGGTGACCCTGGGCTGACGCCGCGCCGGGGGTCGGCGATTCAATCCCAGGAGCCGCGACGCCCGCGCTTGGTGTCGCCGCGCTGCTTTTTCGTCTGGATGCGACGCTCCTGCGAGCCCTTGGTCGGTCGCGTCTTCTTGCGCACCTTGGGCGCAACGAGCGCCGCAAGGATCAGCGTCTCGAGGCGAGCGAGTGCTTCGCGGCGGTTTTGCTCCTGACTCCGCTCGCTGCGGGCGGCGATCAGGATGCTGCCGTCGTCGTTGAGCCTCTGTCCCGCGAGGCGCCGCAAGCGGTGCTTGACCGCTGCCGGCAGCGTCGAGTTCTCGGCGAGCCGGAAGCGCAGCTGCACGGCGCTCGAAACCTTGTTGACGTTCTGGCCTCCCGGACCCGAAGCGCGAATGAATTTCCATTCTAAGTCCTCGTCCGGTATCACGATCCCGCCGGTGATGCTGAGCGGCACGGCGGTGCTAGCGATCCGGGTGGCCCGGTTCGGCAAACGGCGCGGCGTGCACGTGGATCTCGCGCTGTGCGATCGGCATCGTCACCCGATGCTGTTTGAACAGGCGCCATATCGACCGGTTCACCTCCGAGCGCACGTTGTTGACGCCTTCCTGCGGATCGGAAATCCAGAAACGAAGCTCGAGTTCGATGCCGCTGTCCCCGAAATGCATGAGCCGCGAGGCTGGAGCGGGTTCGCGCAGCACGCGCGCCTGACCCTCGCAAGCCTGCACGAGCAGCGCCAGCGCAAGCTCCGGATCGTCGCGGTAGCTGATGCGCACCGGCAGCTTGAGGCGGATGCGCGGGTCGGTGTAGCTCCAATTGATCACCGGGTTGGAGATCAGCTGCTGGTTTGGCACCAGGGTTTCGATCCCGTCCCGGTCGCGCACGACGACATAACGACCCCGTAGTTCGTGCACCCAACCGAAGTTCTCGGTGCTCGTGCCGCTTTGTCCGGAGAAGCTGATCACGTCGCCGGGTTTGATCGAGCGGTCCATCAACAGCACGAAGCCGCTGACGAAGTTGGCGGCGATCGCCTGCAAACCAAAGCCGAGACCGAGACCGATGGCTCCGGTCAGCACCGTCAGTGCCGTCAAGTCGACGCCCGCGGCGTTGAGACCCAGCAGGACACTCAGTCCGATCAGAAACGCGTTGGCGAACTTGGCGACGCCGATGCGCGTCGACGGCGCGATAGTGGCGAGCTTGCCCAGCCGATGCTCTATCCAGCGGCTGAGCCAGGCCGCGGCCAGCACGAATGCGGTCAGGATGAACAACAGTTTCAGCACCGACCAAAGCGTGATCCGCCGTTCGCCGGCGGCGACCCCGACGGAGTTCAGCGTCGCGATCAAGGGGTCGAGCCAGCCGAAGCGATGGGCGGCCAATGCGAACCAGATCACGAGGGTCACCCGAGTTTCCCACGGCTGGATCCAGGATTTGTCGCTGAGCGTCGCGGCAAAGCCGAACACGGCGAAACGTGCGAGCGCGTAATAGATCAGCAGACGCAGCGCGACGTCGAGCAGTTCGACGTCTAAGGTCGCCGCTTGCAGCAGCACATGCGCCAGCAGCACGAGCAGGGTCGACAATAGGACGGGCGCGATCACGACGGCGCCTTGGGCGGCAAAATCGCGCCCGGTCAGGTCGGACGGCATCGGCAGCTTGCGGCGGGGGCGTCGTCGCAAGGCGCGTGCCAGCAGCCAGCCCGCGAGCAGGCAGATCGCGACGCCGAATAGTTCGACGAGGAAGTCGCGCACGGACAGGGCGAACGACCAGCGCTCGATCCGCGTCCAGACATCCATCAGGCGTTCAGGTCCGGGATCAGCTGGCTCTCGAGTCGCGTGATTTGATCCTTGAGCATGAGCTTGCGCTTCTTCAGGCGCTTCATTTGCAGTTCGTCGACCTTGAAGTCGAGCGTGAGGCGCGAAATGATATCGTCGAGATCCCGATGCTCGATGCGCAATTGGCGCAAGCGCTCGATGTTCTTGAAGAGTTCGGTATTGACGTTGCTTTCTTCGTCGCTCACGGGGTCGCTGCTTTATTGGTTCTAAAGGCCATGGCTGCGCCAGACCGGGGTGACGCCGGGCGGTAGCTTAGCCAATGATCCCAGGCTATTCCAAGCGTGTTGCGGGTGATGGAAATCGGAACCCACGCTTGCGGCGAAGCCCGCTTTGATCGCCCACTGTGCGCAAGCCTCGACGTGATGCGCCGCGTTGCCACCGCTGATGACCTCGATGGCCGTGCCGCCCGCCGCCGCGAAATCGCCGAGCAGCAAGCGCCGCGCACCGGCCGAGATGGCATAGCGTGCCGGGTGTGCGAGCGATGCGATTCCGCCGGCCTCGCGTATCCAGCCGACCACGGTTGCGAGTGGGGGCCACTCGGAAGCGATGTGCGCCGCTCGCCCGCGGCGCAGATATTTGCGGAAGGCCTCGTCCGTGCGGCTCACGATGCCTTCCGCGACCAGCGCCGCGGCGAGGTGGGCGCGCGTCGGCAGGCCCGGGTTCGCCTCGACGGCGGCGAGCAGTCGCTCGCCCGGCAGTCCTACGGCCGAGAGCCGGGCACAAATGCGCTGCATGCGCAGAGTGCGCAACTGCGCTTGGCCCGCAAGCGCGCGTTGCAGCGCCGGGTTCGCCGGATCGATCCAAAGTCCCAGCACGTGGATCGCTTGAGAGCGCCAGCTGGCGGAAATTTCCACACCAGCGACCAGTCCCAAGCCGACTTCGGCCGCGCATTCGGCGGCGTCGGCGAGTCCGGCGATCGTGTCGTGATCGGTCAGTGCGAGCACGTCGATGCGCGCGGCAGCGGCGCGTCTCACCAAGTCGGCCGGCGAGAGCGACCCATCCGAACGATTCGAATGGGTGTGCAGGTCGATGCTCGGCTCGCCGTTCACGACGCGCCGCCCGCGAGGCCGACCGCCTCGAGTTTGCCGCGCGAGAGGACGACGAAGCCCTGTGCACGGGCGACGCCGTCGCCCGTGTAATCGAAGGTGTAGGTCCGCAATAGTTGTCGCCGGCCATCGGAGTCGCGTCGCAGACGAAAGCCCGCGAAGGCCACGGTTTCGTCCAGCAATTGGACGACGGCCCGTGAACAGGTTTCCCGGGCGATTCGATTGGCCGTCTCGCGGGCATCCATGGCCCCCTGCCACATCTTGTAAAATCCGGCCAGCAGGCCCGCGATCACGATCAGCCAGACAAGATCCTCATTCATGGCGCGAAGCTTACCGCTACCGCATCGCAAATAGTTGGTGACCCGGGTTCCCAAGCGGCTTGCGCTGGGCTCTGTGCTCTGGTTTTTCCGGTAATACGCCCCATACTCGAGACATGAACACCAATTTGCAGCCAATTCTCGCCCTCAGGGTCGATCCCGAAGAGATGGTCCAATACGTCCATGCCTTGATGACGACGCCGATGCAGGGTGCTGATTCGGACGCGTCCTCCCGTGTGGCGCGACGCCAATGGGGCGGCGATACGCCGGTCGCGCGGGCCGCCCAGTTGCGCTGGACGGCGCTCAATCGTGCTTTCGGGGACGCCCGGGTGAGTACATGGACCACGCCGCGGCGCCGCGATCAGATCCACGTCCCCGCCGCACTGATCGCCGCGGCCGGCGTGGCGCGCTTGACGGTGGCGGCGGACGAGGTGGTCTTCGACATTCCCACCCTGCTCGATGCGACCTTGCAACTGTGCGAGCCCGTGGGCAATGCCTAGGGGCCTGCCCCCTTAGCCCGGCAGGAGGCTCTCGTGGCCGAACGCCAAAAAATCCCCGTTGACGAGGCTCTCCCGACAGTTATATCGCAACCGGTGGCCGTCGATCCGGGTCACTCGGCCACCCGCCGCTTCGAGCACCGCTTGGCCCGCGGCGGTATCCCATTCGGAGGTCGGCCCGAAGCGAGGGTAGAGATCCGCGCTGCCTTCCGCGACCAAGCAAAACTTGAGCGAACTGCCCACGCCGGTCTGCACGTAGCCGCCCGCGTGCTCCCCAAGCCGTTCGAGGTAAGCCTCGGTTTCGCGGCTGCCGTGAGATCTGCTGCCGACGATCCGTAGCGGCCGAGAGGGTGCGGCGATAGCGATCGAGGTCTCCGGCTCGCCCGGGCGACGTCGGAAAGCGCCGATCCCCACAGCGCCCCAGTAAAGCACGCCGATCGCCGGCGCGCTGACGATGCCGAGCACCGGTTCATGGTCGGTTACCAAGGCGATATTGATCGTGAACTCGCCGTTGCGCTTGACGAATTCGCGCGTGCCGTCGAGCGGATCCACGACCCATAGTTCGCGCCACGAGCGCCGCTCGTCCCAAGGCGCCTGGGCCGACTCCTCGGAGAGCACGGGGATTCCGGGAGTCAAGCGCGCCAGGCCCTCCTGGATCACGCGCTGTGACTCGAGATCGGCGAGCGTCAGCGGGGAATCATCGCTCTTGTGTACGACGGCGAACTCGCCGTCGTACACGCGCATGATCGCCTCGCCCGCGCTCGCGGTGATCGGCAGCAGGGCGGTGGCCAGGGCCTTGAGGTCACGCATCGCTTGCTATCATACAAGGGATGGTAGGAGTGATGGACTCATCCGCCGCGGTCGACTGGTCGGCGATCGATACCGTGCTGCTCGACATGGACGGCACGCTGCTCGATTTGCATTTCGACAATTGGTTCTGGCGGGAGCACATCCCAGCGCACTATGCGCGACAGAGAGGCATGGATCCCCAGCGGGCGCGTGTAATTCTGGAGCCGAAATTTCGCGCCGTCATGGGCACGATGCAGTGGTATTGCCTGGATCATTGGTCGCGCGAATTGCAACTGGACATCGCCGCACTCAAGCGGGCAGTGCGTCACGAGGTGCGATTTCTTCCGGAAGCCGAACGGTTCCTTTCCCGGCTCGCGACGACCGGCAAGCGCCGGGTGCTCGTCACCAATGCGCACCCGGAAACGCTCGCGATCAAGACGACCCAGGTGCCGCTCGACGCTCATTTCGATGCAAGCCATTCGTCGCACCGGTTTTCCGTGCCGAAGGAGGATCCGCGCTTTTGGGCGCGTTTCCGGGAGTGCGAGTCCTTCGATCCCGCGCGCACGCTGTTCGTCGACGACAGCATTGCGGTGCTCGAGTCGGCGCGACGCTACGGCATCGCCTGGCTGCGTGCGGTGCGTCAGCCGGATTCCACGCGACCGCCGCACGAGATCACTGGATTTCCCGCGGTGATCCGGATCGCCGAGTTGCTTCCGGAGCCTCTCGAACAGGCGCCTAGGTAGCCGGAGTACTGGTGCCCGGGTTGGGAGTGGCTCCGCCCGGGCCGCGACCTCCGCCGCCACGCCGCCGCCTGCGGCGACGTGGTGGTTCGCCCGTGACGGCGTCACCGCCCGGGTTCGGCGCGGCGCCATCCGGCGCTGCCGTCGGCGCAGCGACGGGTCGCGCCGCCGGCGTGGCTGCACGGCCGGCCGTGCGCGGCGGCGGCCGTGGACCGCCCGAGCGCGCGCCACCGCCCCGGCCTCCGCCGGGGCGGCCGCCACCGCGAGTCGGGTGGCGCGGCGCGCGTTCCCGCCACTCGGCCGGCGGCGGCGCCGTGACCGGCGCCAAGTCCTCGCGCCCAATCGCGGCGCGCGGGATCTGATGGCCGATGTACCGCTCGATGTCAGGCAGCGAGATCGCATACTCCTCGCAGCCGAAACTGATCGCATCGCCTTCGGCGCCTGCGCGCGCCGTGCGGCCAATCCGATGGACATAGTCCTCGGCATCGTTCGGGAGGTCGAAATTGAATACGTGGCTGACGTCGGCAATGTGCAGGCCGCGCGAGGCGACGTCGGTCGCGATCAAGACGGCGACTTTGCCGCTGTGGAAGTCGCGCATCATTTGCAAACGCTTGTTCTGTGGTACGTCGCCGGATAGCGCCTGCGCGATGAAGCCGTTCGCGGTGAGCGTCCGCTCGAGCACCTCCGCGATGCGGCGCGTATTGACGAACACCATCGTGCGCGCGGCATCGATCCGGCGCAGCAGCCCGATGAGCAGCGGAATTTTCTCCTCGGTCGCGGGGAAATAGAGGACCTGGCGTACGCGGTCGACCGTCATCTTGTCCGGCTCGATGCGAATCAAGGTCGGGTTGTTCATGTGTTCGTAGGCGAGTTCGAGAACCCGGTGCGACAGCGTCGCGGAGAACAACATCGTGAGGCGCAGCGTCGGGTGCGGCAAGCGCCGCAAAATGAAGCGTATATCCTTGATGAAGCCGAGATCGAACATGCGATCCGCCTCGTCCATCACGGCGACCTGCACGTGGCGCAGATCGAACACACCCTGCTTGAAGTAATCGATGATGCGGCCGGGCGTGCCGATCAGTACGTCGACACCCTCCTCGAGGACCCGACGCTGCTTCTCGTAATCGACGCCGCCAAACACGATCGCGAGCTTGAGCCCGGTATATTTGCCGATGCCTTCGGCGTCAGAATGAATTTGCACCGCCAGTTCGCGCGTCGGCGCGATGACGATCGCGCGCGGCGCATTTTGCGGACGCCGATCCGGCGGCGCTTGAGTCAACAAGTGGTTGAACAGCGCCACCAGGAAGGCCGCGGTCTTGCCCGTGCCGGTTTGCGCCTGACCGGCGACGTCGTGTCCGGCGAGTGCTTCGGGCAAGGTTTGTGCTTGGATCGGCGTGCAGCGCGTAAAACCCAGCTCTGCGATACCCCGCTTGAGAGAATCGGGAATTTGGAGGGAATCGAACGTGAGCTGACTGAGATGGGCGTCTGACATTTTCTCTTCGTGAACTGCAGAAACTTGCAAAATGATGGGGGACCGGTTAACAATACAGTCAATTCGGAGCCGGTCCATCCGCTCCCTTCAACCGTATCACCGGTACCCTTTTAAGGTAATCAACACCGCTAAAGCCGCTGTATTGTGCCCGAACGGCCGCGCATCGTCACTTCGCGCGAGCTAGTAGCGCATTTCTTCCTCAAACCAAAGCTCGGGTCAAACCCGTATCAATCTCCAAAAGGAGGCCTGTCCGCAGTGAGTAACCCTAGTATCGTCCATACCAGCGACGCCAATTTCGATAAGGACGTGCTGAAGTCCGATCGCCCCGTATTGCTCGATTTCTGGGCTGAATGGTGCGGCCCCTGCAAGATGATTGCGCCGATACTCGACGAGATCGCAGAGCAGTATAAGGACAAGGTCCGAGTCGCCAAGCTCAATATCGATGAGAACCCCGGCACTCCGCCCAAATTCAACATCCGGGGCATCCCGACGCTGATTCTGTTCAAGAACGGCACGGTGGAGGCCCAGAAAGTCGGAGCCGTGACCAAATCGCAGCTCGCAGCCTTTCTGGACAGCAACCTGTGAGAGGCTATTTGGGTAATCAGTCGCGCGGCGGCGGTGGCCAGGGCGGCGGTCAGGGCGGTGGCCAAGGCGGCGGACGGTCGAACCGGTCGAACCGGCCGCGCAACGACAATCGCAACGGCAACACCAACGGCGGCAGGCCGCCGCACGAGGATTACGGTGATCTGCCCGAGGGCGGCGACGATCTCGAGATCATCGATCCGACGGATCTCGCGCGCAGCCGCAGCTCGATGAATCTGACGGAGCTGAAGAAGCGCCCGATCAGCGACCTCGTCAAGCTCGCCGAAACCATGGGTCTCGAGAACATGGGCCGCTCGCGCAAGCAGGACATCATCTTCGGCGTCCTGAAGGCGCATGCCCGCAAGGGCGAGGATATCTACGGGGACGGCGTGCTGGAGATTCTGCAGGACGGCTTCGGCTTTCTGCGTTCTTCGGACTCGAGTTACCTCGCCGGGCCCGACGATATCTATGTATCCCCCAGCCAGATTCGCCGCTTCAACCTGCGCACCGGCGATTCCGTCTCGGGATTGATCCGGCCGCCCAAGGACGGCGAGCGCTACTTCGCGCTGCTCAAGGTTGGCGAGATCAATTTCGATTCGCCCGAGAGCTCGCGCGGCAAGGTGCTGTTCGAGAATCTCACGCCGCTGCATCCGACCGAGCGGCTCAAGCTCGAGCGCGGCAACGGCTCGACCGAGGATTTGACCGCGCGTGCGATCGATCTGGTCGCGCCGATCGGCAAGGGTCAGCGTGGCTTGATCGTCTCGCCGCCGAAAGCCGGCAAGACGATGCTGCTGCAAAACATTGCCACGGCGATCACGGCAAACCACCCGGAAGTTTATCTGATCGTCCTCCTCATCGACGAGCGCCCCGAGGAAGTGACCGAGATGGCGCGCACCGTCAAGGGCGAAGTCGTTTCCTCGACGTTCGACGAGCCGGCGAGCCGGCACGTGCAGGTCGCCGAGATGGTCATCGAGAAGGCCAAACGGCTCGTCGAGCACAAAAAAGACGTGGTCATTCTGCTCGATTCGATCACGCGCCTCGCGCGCGCCTACAACACCGTCGTGCCGAGTTCCGGCAAGGTGCTGACCGGCGGTGTCGACGCGAACGCGCTGCAGCGTCCGAAGCGCTTTTTCGGCGCGGCGCGCAACATCGAGGAGGGCGGGAGCCTGACGATCCTCGCCACGGCCTTGGTCGACACTGGATCCAAGATGGACGACGTGATTTTCGAGGAATTCAAGGGCACGGGTAACTCCGAAATTCACCTCGACCGCCGGATCGCCGAGAAGCGCACCTTCCCGTCGATCAACATCAACCGGTCCGGCACCCGCAAAGAGGAACTGATCACGGATCCGGCCGAACTGTCCAAGATGTGGATCCTGCGCAAGCTGCTGCATCCCATGGACGAGTTGGCCGCGATCGAGTTCTTGTTGGACAAGATGAAGGACACGAAGACCAACACGGACTTCTTCGACGCGATGAAGCGCTGAGGTCACGGGTCGGAGCCGACGAATGTACTGGTGGGCATGGATTGCGGTAGGCGCGATTCTATTCGGGGCGGAGTTGGCGTTCGTGGACGCCCAGTTCTATCTCGTTTTTGTCGGCGCCGCGGCATTGATCACCGGCTCGCTGCGGCTGCTCGGACTCGAACTCGCCGTGTGGTTGCAATGGCTGATCTTCGCGATTCTCGCGGCGGGCTCCATGGTCGTCTTCCGCAAGCGTATCTACGAACGCCTTCGCGGCGCTCTACCAGCGATGCGCACGGGCCCCGCGGGAGAGACCATTACCCTCGCCGTCGAGTTGCGGCCGGGTGAGAGCTGCCGGCTAGAATACCGCGGAAGTTCCTGGAGCGCCGTCAACGACGGGGCCGCGCCGATCGCGGCCGGTGCGCGTGCGCGAATCCGTCGTGTCGATGGACTCACCTTGATACTGCACGGGGAAACTTAGCAGCGGGAGGCGCGATGGATTTGGGATTTGCCAGCTATGCCGTGATCGTGATCGCGATCGTCGTCGTGATCATGCTCGCCAAGACCGCGACCGTCGTGCCGCAGCAGAGCGCATTCGTCGTCGAATATCTCGGCAAGTACAGCCGCACGCTGCATGCGGGCTTCCACATATTGATCCCCTTCGTCGAGGCGGTGGCCTACCGGCACAACCTGAAGGAACTTGCGCTCGAGATTCCGGAGCAGATTTGCATCACCCGCGACAACGTGCAGGTGGGCGTCGACGGCGTGCTGTACATGCAGGTGCTCGATCCGCACCTCGCTTCCTACGGCATCAGCAACTACACCTTCGCGATTACGCAACTCGCGCAGACGACCTTGCGCAGCGAGATCGGCAAGATCGAACTCGACCGCACGTTCGAGGCGCGCGGCGTGATCAACGCGAACGTCGTCAGCGAACTCGACAAGGCTTCATCGCCCTGGGGCGTCAAGGTGCTGCGCTACGAGATAAAGAACATCACCCCGCCTCGGGACGTGCTCCAGGCCATGGAGAAACAGATGCGCGCCGAGCGCGAGAAGCGTGCCGTCGTGCTGGCCTCCGAGGGCGAGCGCGATGCGAAGATCAATGCGGCCGAGGGCGACAAGCAGCGCGTGATCAAGCAGTCCGAGGCAAACAAATTGCAGCAAATCAACGAGGCTGAAGGTCAAGCCCAGGCGATTCTTGCCGTCGCGACCGCGACCGCCGAAGGTCTACGCCAGGTCGGCATCGCACTCTCCGATCGCGGCGGCATCGAGGCGATGCAGCTGCGCATCGGCGAGGAGTACGTGAAACAATTCGGCAAGCTGGCGCAGGCGGGCACGACGCTCGTGGTTCCGGCCAACCTCACGGATCTCGCCTCGATCGTGACGATGGCCACGAGTATCGCGCGAAAACAAACCGACTAGAAGCTTCTCAGAGTTCCCCGTAAGCCCGGGGCTCGGCTGCGATCGTCGCGACCGGCGTCTTCGCGCCGAAGCGATGGCGGACCGCGAACGCCAGCAGCAGCAGGCCGAGGCTGATCAGCCCGAACAACAGCGGCGTGCGCTGGTCGGGAATGAAGGCCATGGCCAGCAGGATCCCGAGCATCGCGGCGATCGTGAGATAGGTCAGGTACGGGTATCCCCACATGCGCACGCCGAGCCGACCCGGCGCATCGCGTTCGAGTCGCGCCCGCAAACGCAGCTGGGACAAGGCGATCATCACATAGACGAAGATCGCGACCGTTCCATAGGAGTTGACCAGGAAGGCGAACACGGTGTCCGGCGAGACATAGGACATGATCACCGAGACGTAGCCGAAGACCGTGGCGAGCAGAATGGCCCTGACAGGCACGCCGCTGCGGCTCAATGTTGCCAGCGCCTTGGGTGCGTCGCCGCGTTTGGTCAGGGCGAACAGCATCCGCGACGAGGCGTAGAGCCCCGAGTTCAAGGCCGAGAGCACGGCCGTCAGGACCACGGCGTTCATGATGTGCGATCCGCCCGGGATGCCCATCCGCTCGAGGGCGCTGACGTAGGGCGTGGCGATCCCGCCGGAGTTCCACGGCACGAGACACACGACCAGGAGGATCGAGCCGACATAGAAAAACAGGACCCGGCTGATGACCGAATTGATGGCAGACGCCACGGCTTTCGCGGGTTCGGCGGTTTCGGCGGCCGCGATCGGCACGATCTCGGCGCCGAAATAAAAGCCGGTCGCGGCCACAGCTCCGGTCAGCACCGGCAGGATGCCGTTCGGCGCAAACCCGCCATGGGTCGTGAGCTGGGAAACATCGAGACTCGTTCCCGGCCAGAGGCCACACACGAACACGGTGGCGAGCAGCAAGAAGACGACGATCGCAGCGACCTTGACCGAGGAAAACCAGAACTCGAACTCGCCGAAGACGCGGACCGAGACGATGTTGGTCACCGTGAGGGACAGCAGTAGTCCTAAGCTGATCAGCCAGCCGGGCTCGTTCGGCAGCCAAAAGCGCACCAAACCGGCGCCGGCGACCGCTTCTTGGGCGACCACGATGACCCAGAAATACCAGTACATCCAGCCGGTCACGAAGCCGGCCAGTTCGCTCAAGACCGGCCGCTCGTTGAAAGCTATACGGGCATACTCGTAGAACGAGCCGAGGGCTGGCATCGCGACCGCCATCTCGCCGAGCATCCGCATCACCGACAGGACGATGAGGCCGGTGATCGCGAAGGACACTACCGTCGCAGGTCCCGCCGATCGGATCACCACGCCGCTGCCGACGAACAGCCCCGCGCCGATCACGCCGCCGAGCGCGATCATCGTCATGTGCCGGGGTTTCAACCCGTGTTGCAAGCCGCTGGAAACCGTCGTCGTACCGATCACGCGAAAACTCCAGAGCCGGTAGTAAAGACTCGAGTCTTGTCTACCACAAGTCCATGTCAGGGGTGCGAGATATATCCCAGCCGCCGCCGCACCGCCGCCGTGAACCGGTGCAATTCGTCGACGTGCAGAACGTGGGCGACGATGCCGAACACCGCCATCGCGACCGATACCGTCAGCAGCAGCTCGCCCAGCCTCGGCAGCAAGGACTGAGCCGCCCAGCCGGCGAGCAGCCAGTGCTCGGAGGCGAGGCACACGGCCACGAGTGCCGCGGTGGCAAGCGCAACTTTGAGCAGCAGCACGCTCATGATGCGTGTGTCGAGGCCGCCCAGGCGTCGCCGCATCAGCGCATAGAGCACGAGAAAATTGCACGTTGCGACGCAGCCGGTCGACAGGGCGAGCCCTCTTACGCCCCAGCCGAGGTGCCAGGTGAACAGCCAATTGAAGACGAGATTGAGGCCGACCGCCATGAAGCTGACGAACATCGGCGTCTTGCGCTGATCGAGGGCATAGAAGGCGTTGACCAGGACTTTGAGCGCAGCGTAGCCGGCGAGTCCGACCGCGTAGAAACGCAGCGCGCCCGCAGCCGACGAGGTTTCGGCCGCGGTGACCCTGCCGTGCTGGTAGAGCACCGACATGATGGGGTCGGCGAGGACGATGAGGCCCGCGGTCGCCGGCACGGTCAGCAGGAACGCGAGCCGCATCGCCCGCGCAAGTTCGGTGCGAAACGCATCGAGGCGTCCGGCGACGACGAGGCGGGACAATAGCGGCAGCGACACCGTGCCCAAGGCCACGCCGAATAGGCCCAACGGCAGTTGCATCACCCGGAAGGCGATCGCGAGCCAAAAGATCGGGCCGTTGCCGAGTTGCGATGCGAAGATCGAATTGACGAGCACGTTGATCTGGACCGTGCTCGCCGCGATGACCGAGGGTCCCATCAAGCGGAAGATCGCGCCCACCCCGGAGTCCCGCCAGTCGAAATCGGGGCGGAAACGATAGCCCTGGCCGAACAGCGCCGGTACCTGCACGAACAGCTGCAAGGCGCCGCCGAACAAGGTTCCGAGCGCAATACCGATCAGTGCCGCCGGCCCGAAATGGGGGTCGACCAAGAACGCCAACGAAACACCGGCCAGCACCGAGCCGGCATTGAAGAAGCTCGAGGCCATGGCTGGTATGCCGAAGACGTTCTTGGCGTTCAACATGCCCATGACGAGCGCGGCCAGCGACACCAACAGAATGAACGGAAACATGATGCGCGTCAGGGTCACGGTCAAGGCGGCTTTTGCCGGGTCGAAGCCCGGCGCCAGCAAGGCGACGAGTTCACGCGAGAAAACGATGCCGATGAGGCAGATCACCCCCAAGACGATGAGCGTCAGGGTCGCGACCTTGTTCGCCAGGCGCCAAGCGGCGGCGGCGTCGCGGCTGGCGATCGTCTTGCTGAACACGGTCACGAATGCGGTCGAGAGCGCGCCCTCGGCGAACAGATCACGGAGCAAATTCGGGATGCGAAACGCGACCGTGAAAGCGTCCATCGCGGCGCCGGCGCCGAACAGAGCCGCGAAGACCTGCTCGCGCAGCAGACCCAATACCCTGCTGCACATTACGGCGATGCCGATGACACCGGCTGCCTTGGTATTCAGGCGCTCGGCAGGGTGCTCGGGCTTGGGTACTCCGGTCGCGTTCATCAGCATGGTAGTTTCGGGTAGGCTTCAGACAATGTCACGCGCACTGCGAATCTGGCCCTTGTTGACCGCGACCCAGCGCTACGAGAAGCTGGTGTCGACGCGTAACCGCGGACACGGCGTGTATGTCGATGCGCCGATTCTCGCGTATTTGATCGAGACGCCGAACGGACGCATTCTCTACGACGTCGGCTGCGATTATCGCAAGATCGCCACGCCCGAACTGCGCGCGCGCTGGTTCGATGCGAAGCGGCCCCTGATGGAGCCGCCGGCGATGACCGAGGAACAGCGGATTCCGAGTTATCTCTCGCGACTCGGTCTCGCGATTTCCGACATCGACGTGGTGTTCCTGGGGCATTTGCATTGGGATCATGCCGGCGGACTATGCGATTTGCCGGGTTGCGAGGTGCACGTGCACCGGGAGGAACTCGCGGCTGCGCGGTCCGGGCGCGATGTTGCGGTCTTCCCCGACGAACTTGACGGTAGCACGGCGTGGCGGTTGCAGGCCGGCGAATACGCCGTCGCGCCGGGCGTGCAGGCGATCGCGAGCCCCGGTCATACGGCCGGCCACATGTCCTTGTTCATCGAGCTCCCCGTGGGTTCGCCCGTGATTCTCTGTGGCGATGCGGCCGATCTGCAGGAAAATCTCGACGAGGAGATCGCCCCCGGACTGTGCTGGCAGGACGACGAGGCGCTCGCGCTCGCGAGCATCCGCAAGCTCAAGGGTCTGGCGAGCCGCGAACGCGCCGAACTGTGGCCGAACCACGATTTTGCGGCGTATCGCCGCTGGCCCGTGTTTCCCGCCGCTCGCGATTAGGCGGGTGATCCGCCGAGTTCCCGGGCAATGGCGCGGTGGCCGATGTCGAGCCGATATTGCACGAGGTTCCAGTGGATTGACGCGACGAGATCGTAGGCTTCCCGTCGGGCGGCGACGATGTCGGCACCGAGTCCGACGGCGCAGAGCACGCGTCCGCCGTTCGTGACGATGTCGGTGCCGCGGCTCAGCGTGCCGGCGTGGAACACCTTGCCGGGCAGTCGCGCAGCCGCATCGAGGCCGTCGATGGGCTCGCCCTTGCTGAACGAGTCCGGGTAGCCGCCCGCGGCCATGACCACACCGAGCGCCGCCCGCTCGTCCCAGTCCGCCCGCTGATGGTCGAGCCGGCCGTCGAGCGCTGCCTCACAGAGCATCGTCAGATCGCTGCGCAAGCGCATCATGATGGGCTGGGTCTCCGGGTCCCCGAAGCGGCAGTTGAACTCGAGCACGTTGGGTGTTCCGTCGGGCGCGATCATGAGGCCCGCATACAAGAATCCGGTATAGGGGTTGCCGTCGGCGCGCAGTCCACGCAACGTCGGTTCGATTACCTCGCGCATGATCCGCGCATGCAAGGCCGCATCGACGATCGGCGCAGGTGAATATGCGCCCATGCCGCCCGTATTAGGACCGCGGTCGCCGTCGTCGCGCCGTTTGTGGTCCTGGGAGGTCGCGAGCGCCAGAACCTGCTGATCGCTCGCGATTACGATGAAACTGACCTCTTCGCCGGCGAGAAACTCCTCCACGACGATGGTCTCGCCGGCGCCGCCGAAGTCGCCCGCCAGCATGCCGAGGCAGGCGCCGAGCGCGGCCTCGTGGGTCTCGCAGATGACCACGCCCTTGCCCGCCGCGAGGCCGTCCGCCTTGACCACCAGCGGCAGACGCTGCTCGCGCACGTAGTCAGGATCGAAGTTCGCGCGCGTGAAGGTCGCATGGCGTGCGCTCGGAATGCCGTGGCGCAGTAGAAATTCCTTCGTGTACGCCTTCGAACCCTCGAGTCGCGCGGCCGCGCGACTCGGTCCGAAGCAGCGCAGTCCCGCCGCGCTGAAACGATCCACGATGCCGCCGACCAGCGGTCCTTCGGGCCCCACGATCGTGAGGTCGATCGCTTCCCGCGCAGCGAATTCCAGCAGCGCGGTCACATCGTCCGCAGCGATCGTGACATTTTGCGTCTTCGGCTCGAGCGCCGTGCCGGCATTGCCTGGCGCGACGAATACGCTGGTCACGCGCGGCGACTGCGCGCACTTCCAAGCAAGCGCATGCTCGCGGCCGCCGCCGCCGACTATCAGAACCTTCATGCGCAAATCCTCGAGAGAAGACACCTAGTGGCGGAAGTGGCGCATCCCGGTGAATACCATGGCCATCCCGTGCTCATCGGCCGCTGCAATGACCTCGGCATCGCGCTTCGAACCACCAGGCTGTATCACCGAACCGATGCCGAACGCCGCGACCGCGTCGAGTCCGTCGCGAAACGGCAGGAAGGCATCCGAGGCCATGGCGGCGCCACGACAGGACAGGCCGGCGTCCTCGGCTTTCATCGCTGCGATCTTGCTGCTCACGACTCTGCTCATCTGGCCCGCGCCTATGCCCACCGTGACGCCGTCTTTGACACAGACGATGGCGTTCGACTTGACGAATTTCGCGACTCGCCAGGCCACCGCCAAATCCCGCAATTCGGCCGTCGTCGGCTGGCGCCTCGAGACCACGCGCAGTTCGGGAGAACGCGCGCCGCCATCGTCGCGAGTCTGCACCAGCAAGCCGCCGCTCACGCTCTTGTATTCGAGCCGTTGTAAAACCGGCCCAGCGAGATCGCCGGTGACGAGCACGCGCACATTCTCGCGGCCGGCCAGGACGGCACGTGCGGCGTCGGAGACGCTCGGCGCGAGGATCACTTCGACGAACTGCCGCGCGACGATGATCTCGGCCGTGGTCGCGTCGAGTTCGCGATTGAAGGCGATGATGCCGCCGAAGGCCGACGTGGGGTCCGTGAGATAGGCCCGATCGTAAGCCGAAGCGATCCCGGCCGCGATCGCGACCCCGCAGGGATTTGCATGCTTGACGATGACGCATGCGGCATCGTCGAACTGACGCACACACTCCAGCGCCGTATCCGCATCCGCGATGTTGTTGAACGAGAGCTCCTTGCCCTGGATCTGGACCGCCGCGGTAACCGAGGCGCCGATTGCGCGCGGATCGGAATAAAAGGCCGCCTGCTGGTGTGGATTCTCACCGTAGCGCAGATCCAGGCGCTTGCGAAACGACAAGTTCAGATCGTCGGCGAAGCTCTCCGATTCGCCACCGATCGTGCTCGTGAAATAAGCCGAGACCATCGCATCGTACTGCGCCGTGTGAGCGAATGCCTTGGCTGCCAGTCGCTGACGCAGCGGCAGATCGGTGCGCCCTTGCTTGGCGGCGAGTTCGTCGAGCAGCGCGCGATAGTCGGCAGGATCGACCAGCGCGGTCACCGAGACATGGTTCTTCGCCGCCGCACGAATCATCGCGGGGCCGCCGACGTCGATGTTCTCGACCGCATCCTCGTAGGTGCAATCGGCACGCGCCACCGTGGCGGCGAACGGGTACAGATTGACGACGAGCAGATCGATCGGTTCGATCGCGTTCTCGCGCATGACGGCCTCGTCGCGGCCGCGGCGGCCGAGCAAGCCGCCGTGTATTTTCGGGTGCAGCGTCTTCACACGGCCATCCATGATTTCCGGAAAGCCCGTGTGTTCCGCGACTTCCAAGACCTGGATTCCGTGCTGCAACAGCAACTTGGCGGTGCCGCCGGTCGACAGAAGTTCGATTCCGCGTGCGCGCAGCTCGCGCGCGAACTCGACGATACCGGTTTTGTCGGAAACGCTGAGCAGCGCGCGGCGGACGGGCGTGAGCACGCTGCCGGTCAACCGTTGAGGCCGAACTCTTTGAGCTTCTTGCGCAAAGTGCCGCGGTTGATGCCGAGTATCGTGGCCGCGCGGCTCTGATTGCCTTGGACGTGGTGCATGACGACCTTGAACAAGGGTTCCTCGACTTCTCGCATGACGAGTTCGTACAAATGAGCGGGCTTGTGACCGTTCAAGGCCTCGAAATAAGACTGCAGCGCTTCCTCGGCTTGCGAGCGCAGCGGTATGCCCTTGCCGTTGACCTTCAAGTCGCGTCCGTTGAACGTCGGCGTGGTCTCTTTTCGTGTTCGCGCTTTCTTTTTGGCGGGCATAAAACTTCTCTAGGATCCCATCCGCTCGTTCTTATTCCAAATCAAACCGCCGCATCGATGCTACGCGCCTCGCACAGCGCATCGAGCGCCGATAATTGTTCCCGCGGCGTTTCGAAAGCCACCAGGCTCGTGCGCAAGGAATCCTTTCCCGGGTGTTGCTGGCAGTACCAGATCAAGTGCTTTCGCGCCACCCGCACACCAGTCGCATCGCCGTAGAACGCGTACAGGTCTTCGAGGTGGGCGCGCATAATATCACGGACTTTTTCCAGTGGAAGATCGGCGCGCAATTCGTTCGTCGCCAGGAAATAATTGACTTCGTCGAAGATCCATGGCCGCCCCTGCGCCGCGCGTCCGATCATGATGCCGTCGCAGCCGGTCGCCGCCAGAATCTCGCGTGCTCGTTGCGGTGAATCGATGTCGCCGTTCGCGAAGACGGGGATCTTCACGGATTCCTTGATCATCCGCACCGTTTCGTGTTCGGCGACTCCCCTGTACATGTCATCGCGCGTGCGTCCGTGGATTGCCAGCGCCCGTATACCTTCCGCTTCGGCAAGCAAAGCGATGCGCAGTCCGTTCTTGTGGGCGGGATCCCAACCGGTGCGCGTCTTGAGAGTCACCGGAACCGCAACCGCGGCGACGACCGCAGCCAAGATGCGTGCGACCAGTATTTCGTCTTGCAGCAAAGCCGATCCGGCCAGCCGGTTGCATACCTTCTTTGCCGGACAGCCCATGTTGATGTCGATGATTTCGGCGCCGGCGTCGACGTTGCGCCGCGCGGCGTCGGCCATCATCTGCGGATCGGTGCCGGCAATCTGTACGACTCGCGGCGACGGCTCGCCCGCATGGTCGCGGCGCCGCCTCGATTTCGGCGTATCCCAGAGACGGGCATCTGCGTGCAGCATCTCGGAAGCCGCAAGCCCTGCACCGAAGCGTCGGCACAGCATGCGAAACGGCCGGTCCGTGACTCCGGCCATGGGTGCGAGCACGACTCGCGACGGCAGTTCGTACGGCCCGATCCAGAGCCCGCGCAGAGGCTGCTTCATTTCGGGCGCGCTGCGAGATCGTTCGCGCACGTGATGCGCTGATCCCCGGCGCGCAGACACACGTCGATTTCGAATCCCTCTGCATCCTTGCCCGGATCGAGGATGTTGATCGTTGCGTCGGCACGCTCGCCAGGAGCCAGCAGTCCCGTCGTCGCCTTGCCGAGATACTCGCGCGCCGCGAATTCACGGGTGCCGATCTTGTGACCAAAGCGATCGGCGAGGGTCACACGCAGCAACGGATAGGGTTGGAAGTCCGTCGCGGTGTTGAGAATGCTGGCGCGCACATGCAGTGTGCCGCTGAAGTCCGGATCACCGGTCACACCCCATTGCCGCAATTGATACGCGCCGAGATCGGCCGGCACGGGCAGGGGGCTGCCCAGTTGTGCATAGACGGAGCGCAGCGTGCCGGCGAGCGCCGTGTTGGCAACCAGCCATTCACGGTTCTGGTGGATCAGTTGCACGCCGAGCAGCAGCGCGAGCAAAACGCCGGCGCAGACCCAAATCGCCACGGCTGGTCGCGGCGCCGGCGGCGCAGACAGATCGATGCGTGGTATGTCGTCGGGCGGCTCCTCCGGTTCCGCGATCGCCTCCAGCAGCCCGCGCTTCGCGTGCTCGGAGACTTCCAGTCCGATCACCGGCGTCAAAGGCAAGAGCGCGCCGACACCGGTTGCATCAGTCGTCTCGACCCCTGATTCCACGGGTTCGGGGACCCCCGACTTGTTCGCCACGAAAATCCGGTCGAGTTCGCCCGGCGGAAGCGTGAACTCGAGCGAGGGGTCCTCGGCTTCTTCGGTCGGCCAATCCGGAACCTCCAGCCTCGCCAATTCGACGCCGGGTGGTGCGTGCGCCTCCAGCTCCTCCGCGGTCTCCCGCTCCGGCGGCGGGGATTCCAGGATGCGGTCCGCCCGGGCTTCGAGTTCCAGTTGCGACTCGCCCGTGGCGAACGCGCCCGGTTGCTCGGCGAGACGCGCCAGGGCATTGAACACCTCGCCGCAGCGGCCGCAACGTACCTGGCCACCGGCGGTGCGCAGCACATCCGCCGACAGCTTGAAGATCGTCTCGCATTTCGCGCATTGCGTGAACAACTCAGGTCACCCCGGCAGAGCCTGGAAGTGCGCGACGCCGCGCATGCAGGCAGCACCAATCGTCCCGCGTTTCCGTTGTCACCATATCAAACCACGGCGCATACGCCTTGGCGACTTCCGCGGCCTGGGACTGCAAGATGCCCGAGAGCACTAGATCCCCGTCGACTTTGCATGCCGCAGTGAGGACGGGCCGCAACTCGATGAGGATGCCGGCGAGAATGTTCGCGACGACGCAGTCGGCCGGCGTGAGCGGAGCTTCCGGTAGCTGGGTCAAAAGCGCGCCGGCGACGCCGTTGCGCTGCGCGTTTTCGCGCGAGGCAATCAGTGCCTGCGGGTCCGAATCCACGGCGGTGACCGTGGTGGCGCCGAGCTTCAGAGCGGCGATCCCGAGCAGTCCAGAGCCGCTGCCGTAGTCGACGACGGACTTGCCCGCGAGTTCGAGTCGCGCGAGCGTCTCGAGGCAGAGCGCCGTCGTCGCGTGCGTACCCGTGCCGAAGGCGAGTCCGGGATCGAGCCGTACGACGATCGCGCCGGCGTCCGGCGGCGCATCGGCCGTCGTCGGACAAACCCAGAGCCGTCGACCGAAGCGCAGCGATTTCCAGTCGACGAGCCAGGCCCGCTCCCAGGCCTCCTCCGCGACGGGACGCAGCCGCGCCTCATCCGTCACTGCGGCGCCGAAACGCTCCGCGAGCGCGCCGAGAGTCCGCGCAGGGTCTGTCGCGGCGGCGAACAGCGCGCGGACCAGCGTGTCGCTCCACAGCCTGACTTCGCCGGGCCGTGGCTCGAGCACCGGTTCGTCACCCCGGTCGAGATAGGTGATCGACAGGGCTCCGAGTTCGCAAAGCGCGGCTTCGACCGCCTCGCCGGCCAGATTCGCGAGCGGGAACTCGATCTCATAGAACGACATACGCTCGCTCCCAAGCCAGAACTCACTTCAAGCCGAGACGACGCTCCAGGTAGTGGATGTCGGTGCCGCCTTGACGGAACGCGGAGTGGTTGAATATCTCTTGATGCAGCGGAATGTTCGTCTTGATCCCCTCGACCACCATTTCCGCGAGCGCGTTGCGCATGCGCGCGATCGCCGTGTCGCGCGTGTCGCCGTAGGAGATGACCTTGCCGATCATCGAATCGTAGAACGGCGGCACGTTGTAGCCGGTGTAGACATGGCTGTCGACGCGGATCCCGGGGCCGCCCGGTGCGTGCCAGAGGCGGATCGGACCGGGCGAGGGCGTGAAGTTCTTCGGATCCTCGGCATTGATGCGACATTCGACCGCGTGGCCGCGGATCTGAATGTCCCCCTGTGCATAAGGGAGGGGTTCACCCGCGGCGATCAGCAGTTGCGCCTTGACGATGTCGATGCCGGTGACGAGTTCCGTGACGGGGTGTTCCACCTGCACGCGCGTGTTCATCTCGATGAAATAGAACTCGTTGTCCTGGTAGAGGAACTCGAGGGTGCCGGCATTGCGGTAGCCGACTTCACGGCAGGCACGCGCGCAACGCTCGCCCATCGTCTTGCGTTGTTTCGCAGTGAGCCCCGGCGCGGGCGCTTCCTCGATGACTTTTTGATGGCGGCGTTGCATCGAACAGTCGCGCTCGCCGAGGTGCACGACGTTGCCGTAATTGTCGGCCAGTATCTGAAACTCGATGTGCCGCGGCCTCTCGAGAAATTTCTCCATGTACACTTCGCCGTTGCCGAAGGCGGCGAGAGCCTCCGACTTCGTCACGCTGATCGCGTTCAACAACGACGCGTCCGTGTGCACGACACGCATGCCGCGGCCGCCGCCACCGCCCGAGGCCTTGATGATCACCGGATAGCCGATGTCCTTCGCGATGCGGAAATTTTCCTCCGGATCGTCTCCGAGCGGGCCGTCCGATCCCGGCACGCAGGGCACTCCCGAGGCTTTCATGACCTTGATCGCGGAGACCTTGTCGCCCATGAGCCGGATCGTCTCGGCACGGGGGCCCACGAAGATGAACCCGCTCTTCTCGACGCGTTCGGCGAAATCGGCGTTCTCCGACAGAAATCCGTAGCCGGGGTGGATCGCGACGGAGTCGGTCACCTCCGCCGCGCTGATGATCGCGGGCATATTTAGGTAGGAGAGCGCCGACTGCGGCGGCCCGATGCACACGGTTTCATCGGCGAGCAGCACGTGCTTGGTGTTGAAATCGGCCGTCGAATGCACGGCCACGGTCTTGATGCCGAGTTCACGGCACGCGCGCAGAATGCGCAGAGCGATCTCGCCGCGGTTGGCGATGACGACTTTTTCGATCATCGCGGCTATTCGATGACGAACAGCGGCTGACCAAACTCGACCGGATCGCCGTTCTTGGCGAGGATCGCCGTGACCCGGCCCGCTTTGTCCGATTCGATCTGGTTCATCATCTTCATCGCTTCGATGATGCAAAGAATCTGTCCGATCTTGATTTCATGACCGATTTCGACGAAGGCCTTCGCGCCCGGCGAAGGCGAAGAGTAATAGGTGCCCACCATCGGCGAGGTGACCATGTGCTCGTCGTTGCGGGGCTTGTGTTCGCCCGCCGAGGTCGCCGGCGCGGCCGGTGCGGCCGGGGCCGCCGCCGCGTAGCTTACAGGCGCGGCCGCCGGTGGCGCGCCCGCCAGCGTGCCGCCGCGCGGATGCCGGCTGATGCGCACCGACTCCTCGCCCTCGGAGATTTCCAGCTCTGAAATGCCGGACTCCTCGAGCAGCTCGATCAATTTTTTTACTTTGCGAATGTCCATCCGCGGACTCCTTGAGACGAAGCGTTAATGGGTTCCGGCGAGACGGGCGCTGGCCGCCGCGAGTGCGAACTCGTAGCCCTGCGCGCCTAGGCCTACGATGCAGCCGACCGCGATATCCGAGAAAAACGAGTGACGGCGAAATTCCTCGCGGGCAAACACGTTGCTGAGGTGCACCTCGATGAACGGTGCGCCCACACCGGATAGGGCATCTCGCAGTGCGATGCTCGTGTGCGTAAAAGCGCCCGGATTGAAAATCACGAACGCGACGCCGTCCGCGGGAATCGCATGGATCTTGGCGATCAGTTCGTGCTCGGCATTGCTTTGAAAGCAAATGAGCTCGTGGCCGGCCGCCCGAGCGCTGGCGCCAGCCCGGGACTCGATCTCTTGTAGCGTGGCGGCACCATAAATTCCCGGCTCGCGGCGGCCGAGCAGGTTCAAATTGGGTCCATTCAGCAACAAAATTCGAGCCATGGAGACTTGAGGCAAGGCGCCGTCGCGTAAAAAAGGTCCGCGATAATAACCAGAATTTGGATGGAAATGGCAAGCTTTGGCGGCGAACTTCGCCAAAACTTGGGAGCGATCGACAGTATTGCCCGCGCGCCGCGACAGCGGGAAACTAGCTGCGCGAGTCCTTACTCTGGCCGCGCAGACCGTCGGTGATCTCGCGCCTCGCCAAGTCCAATGCGACGCGATCGGCATCGAGGGCGCGCACCACGCCGAGAATGAGCTCCGCCTGCGCCCTATGTAATTCACCGACGAATACGGTGACCACCTCGCCGCGCCGATCGGTGAATACGGTGAAAGGAAACAGCGGCGATTCGACGCCGAGGGCCGTGGCCGCATCCAGCGCATCCTGTTCGCCGATCAACAGGGGGTAGCTGATGTGGAATCGATCGGCGAAAGCGACGACTTGGTCGCGATGATCGACGGCGACTCCGATCACGGCGAAATCCGGGCCTGACTCGCGGCTCAGATCCTCCAGCAGCGGTACCTCGCGCCTGCAGGGAGCACACCAGGTCGCCCAAAAATTGAGGATCAGCGATTTTCCGTGCCAGGTCGCGATCGAAGTCGGCTTGCCGCTGCGGTCGGCCAGGATGAACGCGGGTAAATGTTCGGGGATCTTGATCGGCGGGAGGTAAGCAGATTCCGAATCTTCCGAAGCCGCATCGCGGGCTGCGGCTGGGCCCGCGGCAGGGCGCTCGGGGATGGGGGGTACGGCGTCGGCGCGCGACGGTGATCGGTTCAGCGCCGAATAAACCCGTTCTCCCGCCCATCCCGCAAGCAGCGCCACGAGTACCGCCGCGGCCACGCGGACCGTGGTCTTCACGGCGCCGGCGTCGGCAGTCGTCGCGTCTTGCGCAGGACGAAGCCGGCGAGCAGGAAGGCGAGACAGCCGCCGCCGATCGCGCCGGCTTCCCATGCGCTGGAACCCGCGGGGGCTCGGGTGAACCGTGTCGCCGGCGACTCCGGGGCTTGTGGAAACAGCACTTTGCTCATCAGGGGGTAGCAAAGTCCGCGGTCGGCGCAGCCTTGATACCTCACTTTTATCTGCAGCGGATGCGCGCCATAGTCGAGGCGCGTCACGGGCGCGCCGATCACGACTTGCTGGCGGTAAACCTCTTGCATCCCGAAACTCGGGTCCTGGACACGTATGCCGGGTGGTAATCGGGCAGTGCCGATTACAGCATCCGGGCTTTCAGCCTGGATCTCGATTTTCGCGCGGTACAGGTAATAACCCTCGGCGATGATCCACCGCACGCGCACCTCGCCGCCATCGACTTCGGCCCCGACGCGGAACGCGACATCCGGCGGCAAAAAATCCTGGTCGTTCGACTCGGCGCCGCGCATCCACCAGGGCTTGGCCGCGGCCGGCCCGGCAAGCATCACGCCCGCGAGCAGTGCGACGACAAGGCTGAACGGAGGCAAGCGGGCGGATTTCATCGCGGCACTCTAACGCAAGCTTTGAATATTGCGGTGCAGCAAAAATTAGCAGCACGTCGGCCTTGAAACCCGAAAATTCGCCGCTATGATTAGCAGCCACGAGGAGAGAGTGCTAACAAACGCTCCGCTCGGCTGAATAATCCTTTTTAATACGCTTTAGGAGTCTTGTTCTATGAAGATTCGTCCCCTTCATGACCGTGTCATCGTCAAACGCGAAGAGGAGGAGCGCAGGTCCCCCGGCGGCATCGTGATCCCGGACACCGCCACGGAAAAGCCCATTTTCGGCAAGGTTGTCGCAGTCGGCAAAGGCAAGATCTTGGAGAACGGTGAAATCCGCCCGCTCGATCTCAAGGTTGGCGACAAGATTTTGTTCGGCAAATACAGCGGCACCGAAGTCAAGATGGATGGCGAAGAGCTGGTTGTCATGCGCGAAGAAGACGTGATGGCCGTGGTCGAGGGCAAATAAGCCTCGAGCTTTCCCTCCGTTTCTCGTGAATTCCTAGCTAATCAATTTCATTAGAGGTATCAGACAATGGCAGCAAAAGACGTACGCTTCAGCGACGACGCTCGGCAACGCATGTTCAAGGGCGTGAATATCCTGGCGAATGCCGTCAAGGTCACGCTGGGTCCCAAGGGCCGCAACGCCGTGCTCGACAAGAGCTTCGGCGCTCCGACCGTCACCAAGGACGGTGTCTCCGTCGCGAAGGAAATCGAACTGAAGGACAAGTTCGAGAACATGGGCGCGCAAATGGTCAAGGAAGTGGCCTCGAACACGTCCGACGAAGCCGGTGACGGCACCACGACCGCGACCGTGCTGGCGCAAGCCATCATCCG
>Ga0116230_10000075_pt1 | contig 69515 bp, 57 predicted proteins | sample S1TSphfallax_3_FD_88678 | JGI IMG/M metagenome (GOLD analysis project Ga0116230, IMG submission 88678) | Host-associated microbial communities from peat moss isolated from Minnesota, USA - S1T2_Fd - Sphagnum fallax MG | ecosystem: Host-associated > Plants > Peat moss > Unclassified | place...
AAATTATACCTGACCCACGGCAAATGACTGACTCGAACGTTCACCACTCATGAAAGACGGCGACACCCTGAACGTGTCGGCGCCGGCATCCGAGACCGCCGCACATACCCCCATGATGCAGCAGTACCTGCGCATCAAGGCGCAGCATCCCGACGTGCTGTTGTTCTACCGGATGGGCGACTTCTACGAAATGTTCTACGACGACGCGCGCCGTGCCGCGCAGTTGCTCGACATTGCCCTGACCCAGCGCGGCGCTTCGGCCGGCGCTCCGATCCCGATGGCCGGTGTACCCGCGGCAACCCTGGACAATTACCTCGTGCGCCTCGTCAAGCGCGGCGAATCGGTTGCAATCTGCGAACAACGCGGCGAGCCGGGGAAAACCAAGGGCCCGATGGAGCGCGAGGTCGTGCGCATCGTCACGCCGGGAACCGTGACGGACGAAGCCCTCCTCGAAGAACGTCGTGACAATATCTTGGCGAGCGTCTGCAACGACGGAAACCGCTTCGGTCTCGCCTGGCTCGATCTGACAGCCGGTCGGTTCAGCGTCATGGAGCTGCCCGGGTCGGCCGCTCTGGAAGCGGAGATCGAACGCCTGCGGCCGGCCGAGATTCTGGTTCCCGAAGGCGACCTGGAGTGGCGTCGCGCCATCCAGGCGGCGGGTCCGGAACGAAACTGGCGTCCACGCCCGCCCTGGCATTTCGAGGCCGAGGCGGGGAGGCGCGGACTGTGCGCGCAATTCGCGACCCACGATCTGGCCGGTTTCGGCTGCGCCGAACTCACCGTCGCGATCGGCGCCGCGGGCGCCCTGCTCGCCTTCGTGCGCGAGACGCAGAAGGCGGCCTTGCCGCATTTAAGCGGCATCACCGCGGAGCGCCACGAAGATGCCTTGGCGATGGACCCGGCGACGCGTCGCAACCTCGAGCTCGATGAAAGTCTCGCCGGCAGGTCCGAACTGACCCTGGCGGGCGTGCTCGATCAGACGGCGACCGCCATGGGCGGTCGGCTGCTACGGCGCTGGTTGCACCGGCCGTTACGCGATCAGAGCGCGCTGAACGGACGCTATGATGCGGTCGAGGACTTGATCCGGGATTCACGTCATGCGGGCATTCATGCGTGCCTGCGTGCGATCGGCGACTTGGAACGTATTTTGGCAAGGGTCGCCTTGCGCTCGGCTCGCCCGAGGGATCTCGTGCAGATGCGGGCTGCACTCGCAGCGCTCCCCGGCCTGCATGCGACGCTGGCGACCCTGGAGGCGCCCCTGCTCCGAAGACTCGCCGCACAGCTGGGAACTCACGACGTCGAGCACGGGCTGCTCGCTCGCGCCATTGCCGAGGCTCCGCCGCATTACGTCCGGGACGGCGGCGTGTTCGCCTCGGGGTTCGATGCCGAACTCGACGAATTGCGCCTGCTCGGCGGCGATACCGAACAGTTCATGCTGGAGCTGGAGCGCAAGGAGCGCGAGCGCAGCGGCCTCTCGAGTCTGAAGCTGGGATTCAACCGCGTGCAGGGCTTCTTCATCGAAATCAATCGCAGCCAGGCGGACCGCGTGCCGGCGGATTACATCCGCCGCCAAACCGTGAAATCGGCCGAAAGATTCATCACCCCGGAGCTCAAGTCCTTCGAGGACAAGGTACTCGGTGCACGCGACCGCGCGCTCGCCCGCGAAAGGGAGCTCTACGAGGAGTTGCTGACCCGCCTCACGACCGGGCTGGCCGCGCTGCAGGCGAGCGCGGCCGCGATCGCCGAAATCGACGTGCTCGCCTGCTTCGCCGAGCGCGCGACCGCGCTCGATTGCGCGCGACCGCGACTGGTATCGACGCCGCGCCTGGAGATCGAGGCCGGAAGGCATCCGGTCGTCGAGCGGGCGAGCCGCGAACCGTTCGTGCCGAACGATCTGCGGTTCGACGACACCCGCCGCATGCTCGTGATCACGGGACCGAACATGGGCGGCAAGAGCACCTACATGCGCCAGACGGCTCTGATCGTGATCATCGCGCACATCGGGTGTTTCGTTCCGGCAAAGCAGGCGACCCTCGGTCCTCTCGATCGGATCTTCACGCGCATTGGCGCTTCGGATGACCTGGCCGGCGGTCGCTCCACGTTCATGTTGGAGATGACCGAAACGGCGAACATCCTGCACAACGCCACGGACCAGAGCCTCGTGCTCATGGACGAAGTCGGCCGCGGCACGAGCACCTTCGACGGACTGTCGCTCGCCTGGGCCTGCGCCGCTTACATCGCCACCGAGATCCGCGCGTTCACGCTGTTCGCCACCCATTACTTCGAACTGACGAGCCTGGCCGCGGAGACTCCCGGCGTCGCGAACGTGCATGTGGAAGCGGTCGAGCACGGCGAGAAATTGGTGTTCCTGCACAGTGTCAAGGAAGGTCCCGCCAACCAGAGCTACGGGTTGCAGGTCGCGGCCTTGGCGGGCATCCCCAAAGCCGTGACCAGCCAGGCGCGGCGCTACCTCGTGGAACTGGAACGCGAGCGGGATGCGCTGCGCAAGCACGATGCGGCCCAGACCGAATTACCGCTCTTCGTCACGCCGCCGCCTGCAAGCGCGGCACCATCGGCGGCCCTCGCGGCACTGCGCGCGGTGGACCCGGATTCCTTGAGTCCCCGCGAGGCACTCGCGCTCCTCTTCGAACTGCAGGCCCAGGCGCGCGCCGAATAGGGCGCGCCACGGAGCCGGCCGACTTTAGCTCGCGTGCCCCAGCGACTTCGACAGACCGATGAAAAATCCGCGCCGCGGCCCGAACTGCGGCGCACCGACGCCGACCCCCGTGCCGTTGCGGATTTCGTAAACTTTATCGAACAGATTGATGATGTCGAAACGCGCGGTGAGCGTGCCGGCACCGGCAATCGTGAACACGTGGCTCAAGCCCCCGTTGACCTGGGTGTAGTAAGGCAGGTGCTCCCCATTGGGCACGGTATTCGACCCATAGGGCGTCTCCATGCCGGCAGGCAGCGTGAGGTCCGCCCGCAAACCCGATCCCTCCAGCACGTCGGCACTGAATCGCGTGTCGTTCCAGGTATAGCTCACACCGCCCGACGCGGTGAACTCCTGCTCGTGGTCCAAGTGGATGTAGTTGGCGGCGATATAGTCGAGGTCGGTCTGCACGAAATTGAACTGCGAGGAGTCGATGCCTTTGCCGCGGGCGCTCTGCGTCGACAGATTCAGGTAGGCCGAGAAATCCTTGACCGTGTAATTGGTCGTCAACTCGATGCCTTCCTGTTTGCCGTAGCGGTAGTTGAACGGCGTCAGGATGATCGGCGCGCCGAACTGGCCCTCGTCGATCAGGTTGACCGACTGCTTGTAATACACGTCGAGGCCCACCGTCAGCTCGCGCGTGAATTTCTGCTGCACGCCGACGTCGTAGTAATTCGCACGTTCGGGCAGAGGCGGCGACGCCTGCGACGAGAGCGGCGCGTTGGTCGTGCCGGCAAACAGGCCAATGTCCTTGGAACTGACGAGTTCGAACGGCGGCGGCGAGAGGTAACGCGAATACCCCGCGTGCACGGTCGTATCCGGCTGCGCCTTCCAGACCACGTTCAAACGCGGGCTGACCTGGCTCGCGGCGGTATAAGCGGTGAATTTGTCGAGACGAACGCCGTAATTGACGGTGAAGTCGGACAGCGCTTTCCATTCGTCCTGCAAGTAAGCGCTGTAGACCCATTCCGTCCCGCTGCCGTTGTCGACGATGGACTCCGTCGACGTCGACGGCGTACCGTCGGGCGCAATCGCAAGCACGTCGGAGGTCGTGGCGCTGATCGAATGGTCGGTTTGCAGGAACACCCCCGCACGCGCCGTATGGCTGTCGTTGATCTCGTAAGAAGCGTCGCTTTGCAGCGCGTAGGCGACGTTCTGTTTGTAGGCATTCTGGGCGATGCCCGTGAAGATCACGTCCCCGATCGCGTCGGGAACGAAAGTCAGGCTCGAGTAACGGGCGATCGCCGAGGTCTGAACGTTCAGCGAGCCGGCGGAATGCTGCCAGCTGAGCGCCGCGAACTGGGTGACCTCGCGCTGATTTTCGTCGAGGTCCTGGCTCGGGAAATCGCTGACGCCGTTCACGGGCGTGTACAGCGGCGTGACGCCGTAGCGGTCCGGTATCTGGAACTTTCCCGTCGACGTGCCGAGCATCAGCGCCACCCGGTTCTCGTCGTCGAGAATGTTCTCGAAGTAGCCGAAGCCGTGGTATTGCGTCGTGTGATCGTGGTCGGGATTGGAACTCCCGTCGGGCGATTCGATGCCGAGATCGCTGCGCAGAAAATCCCCTGAGACGAAATAGCTGAACGAGCCGGCACCGCCGCCGTACACGAAACTCGGTTGCACCTCGCCGTGGCTACCGCCGTAGATCGACACGTCGCCGCCCTGCGCGAGCAGCCCGCTCTTGGTCGTGATGTCGATGATCCCGGCGGTGCGCAGACCGAACTCGGCGGGTAATGCGCCGGTGATCAGGCTCAGCGACGATATCAGGCGCGGATCCAGGGACTGGCCGAATACGGCGATACCCTCGGGCAGGATGATGCCGTTGATGCGGTATTGCAGACCGTCGTGCTCGCCGCGCACGTGAAACTGTCCGAACGAATCCTGCGCCACGTCGGGCGCCTGCAGCACCACCTGGTTGAGCAGCGTGTTGTCGCCACCGGGCATCGCCTGGATCGCGGCGTTGTCGAAGGTGTAGGTCGACGCCCCAGTCTGGGTTTGAATCATCGAACGACTCTCGTCGAGGTGCTGCGCCGAGACCACGATCGCGGGGAGCAAGGTCGAGTCGCTGTCCGCCGGGCTCGCCGGAGGGGACGCCGGCGTGGGCGCCGCGACGGCCGTCAGAGCCATGGTGGTCGTGGGCACCGTCAAGCTGAGCGCGGCGGCCATGGCGCCGAGCAGCGCGGTTTCACGCGCGAGGGAATATCGAAACATCAGAACACTCCGCAGAAAATAGCTGACTTCGCGTGACGCGGCCTGGGGATCGGCGCGGCACGGACGGATGGAATCAGCTGAGCGCGGGCGGTCCGCGGCTGCGCGGTCTCGGCGACGCGACGATGATCGCAGCGGGCGAGGGCGTGACGCTGCGAAGGACCGCGTAGTGCCCGAGCGAGGGCACCGGGAAGCCGTGGCTGAAGGCTGGCGAGGCCGCCTGGGCGTAGGCGGGACAGAGGGTGCAGGCCGCGTCCCCAAGGACGTGCGCATCGAGACTCGCGCCGACGCTCGTGAGTCGCGCGACGTGCTCGAAGTCGTGCACGAGCGCGCCTTGCTGGACCACGATCAGCAGCAGGAACAAACCGAGTGTTTTCAAGACCTGTCTCATCAGTGCGGGAAACGCTAACAGAACGGGACGGCGTTTGCAGCCTCAGCGCGTAAATCTGCCTTCACGGAAGAATGCCGCCGCCTGCCAGGCCACCGGCGCGGAGAAGATCATGCGCGAATGGTTCACGGGCATCAGGATCCGGTCGGTGGCACCGGGTAACTCGGTTTCGGCGACCGTCACCGTGCCGTCGTTAGGCTCCTCGAGGCGTGCCACGAGCCTGCCCAACCCCAGGGCTGAGATTCCTGCGATCACCCCGAGCTCGCGCCGCCCTGTCCACGCGCGCGGCGCCGTATGCGCCACCTCGTGGATGCTGCGGCCCATCAAAGTCCGCCCGCCCGGAAATCTGGCGAAGCCCCGCGCCGCGCGGCTGCCATTGAGCGGAGAGCCCATGACGACGATCCGGCCGGGCGGCAGGGCCGGGGCATCGTCGAACAGGCGGGTGATGACGACACCGCCGAGACTATGCCCTACGAGATGCAGCACATCGGCCCTGAGGCCGGACAGGTAAGTGCCGAGGGCCGCCGCATTCGCCGCCAGCGTGGCATTGACCGAAGGATAGGCAAAGGCCAGGGTCTCTGCGCCCAGGGCGCGCCCGAGACGTCGGCGCAACAAAAACCCTTCCCGACCCGTGAACCAGAGGCCGTGGACGTAAACGATGACGATACGCTGAGTCAACGGCGCAGTTGTTCGATGACCGCGCGATTCGTGTGCGAAACGACGAGCTCCAGCGCTTCCGCGGCCGGGACCCAGCAATATCTCAGGTGCTCACCGGGACTCAAGACCACCGGCACCTGCCGCGGCAGCTTGAGGGCGAACGCATGTTCGAGATTGTGCGTGACGCCGGGCGGATAGACGCGGTCGCGCCCGTAAGCCGGGGAGATCGGATAGACCTGGGTCCACTCGAGATTCTTGAGCACACCGGCCGTGATGCCGGTCTCTTCCCGCAGCTCGCGTCGCGCTCCCGCGTCCGGCGTCTCGCCCCATTCGAGGCTGCCCGTGATCGACTGCCAAAAACCCGCCGGTCGCAGTCGCTCGACGAGCAGGAACTCCCCGTCTTCCGTGTAGATCACGATCAGCACCGATTCGGGCCGCCGGACCGGCACGGGCGCTGACCCACCAGCGCCGGACGGCGCGTAGTCGCTTTCTGCTCGAGTCATCGGCCGATCCGCCCCTGCCTACTCGACCTTCACCGGAACACGCACACGGATATGCAACTCCTTCAGCTGCGCTTCGCTGACCTCGGTCGGAGCATCCATGAGAAGGTCCGCCGCAGTCTGCGTCTTGGGGAACGCGATCACGTCGCGAATGCTGTCCGCGCCCGCCATGAGCATCGCCAATCGATCCAGGCCGAACGCAATTCCACCATGTGGCGGTGCGCCAAGCTTCAGCGCGTCGAGCAGGAAGCCAAACTTGAGCCGCGCCTCCTCGGGCGAGATCCCGAGCAGATCGAATACCGTCGATTGCAGGTCCTGGGAATGGATGCGCACGGACCCGCCGCCGATCTCGGAACCATTCAGCACCATGTCGTAGGCCTTGGCGATCGCATCGCCGGGGCTCGCGGCGAGCGCGGCCGGGTTGAGATCGAGCGGGCTCGTGAACGGGTGATGCATCGCGACCCAGCGCTGCGCATCCGCGTCCCATTCGAACATCGGGAAGTCGACGACCCAGAGCGGCCGCCAGCCCGGCGCGACGAGCCCGAGATCCTGACCGACCTTGAGTCGCAGGGCGCCGAGCGCGTCGCTGACGACCTTCGCACTGTCGGCGCCGAAGAAGATGAGGTCGCCGTCGGCGACGGCGGTGCGCTCGACGATGCCCGCGATGGCGGCATCACTCAAGAACTTGAGGATGGGGGACTGCAGGCCGTCGCGACCCTTGGCAAGATCGTTGACCTTGACGTAGGCGAGTCCCTTAGCCCCGTAGCGGGCGACGAACGCCGTGTAGTCGTCGATCTCCTTGCGCGTGAGCTTGCCCCCCTGGGGGACGCACAGCGCCGCGACGCGGCCTTTGGGGTCGGCGGCGGGCGCCGCGAACACCTTGAAATCGCAGCCCTTGACGAGATCGGCGACGTCGATCAACTCCAGCGGAACGCGCAGATCCGGCTTGTCGGAACCGTAACGGCGCATCGCCTCCGCATAGCTCATGCGCGGCAGGGGCTGGGGCAGATCGACGCCCAGTACGCTCTCGAACAAATTCACGACGAGACCTTCCATGATCTGCTGGATCTGGGTTTGATCGAGGAAGGAAGTCTCGATGTCGAGCTGGGTGAACTCGGGCTGCCGGTCGGCACGCAGGTCCTCGTCGCGGAAACAACGTACGATCTGATAGTAGCGATCGAATCCGGCGATCATCAGCAACTGCTTGTAGATCTGGGGTGATTGAGGCAGCGCGAAGAACTTGCCCGCATGCGTGCGGCTCGGGACGAGGTAGTCGCGGGCACCCTCCGGGGTCGCCTTCGAGAGCATCGGTGTCTCGATGTCGATGAAACCGGCGTCATCGAGGTAACGGCGCATCGCGCTCGTAATCCGATGGCGCAGGCGCAGACGCGATTGCATCACGTCACGGCGCAGGTCGAGGTAGCGATAGCGCAGCCGCACCTCTTCGCTGACGTGCTCGTCCAACTGGAAGGGCAAGGGCTCGGAGCGATTCAGAATCTCGAGCTGCTGGCAGACCAGTTCCACCTGACCCGACTTCAAGTTCGCATTGACCGTACCCGGGGGGCGGGCACGCACGACCCCGGTGACTCGCAAGACATATTCGTTGCGCACGCGCTCGGCGAGCGCAAACACGTCCGGGAGGTCCGGATTGAAGACGATCTGCAGTAAGCCGTCACGGTCGCGCAGATCCACGAAGATCACGCCACCGTGATCGCGCCGGCGTTGCGCCCAGCCCGCCACCGTGACCATTTCGCCAATCGAGGCCTCGCCGACCTGCCCGCAATAGTGAGTACGCATAAGTATATGAACGGTATGGAGGAAAACGCGCGATCCTATGCTTCTCGGCATCGCCGGGCAAGCCCGCGGGGGCGGGCGGCCCTCCTCAGCGCTTGCCGGCCACCCGCTTCACGGCTTTCTTCGGGGCGGGCGGACGCTTCTTGGCGGTTTTTTTACTCGCCGCAGGCTTCGGCGACCCCGACTTCGGCGACCCCGGCTTCGGCAACCCCGGCTTGGGGCCGGATGTCGCGGCTTTCTTGTCGTCCTTGGGAACCGCGGCTTCGGGAGCGACCACCTCCTTCGTGTCCTTCTTGTCGTCGGCCGGCTTCGGATCCGCCGGTTTGTCGGCGTCCGGCTTGTCGGCGAGGTTGCGCTTGCCCTCGTCGTCGGACTTGAAGTCGGTCTCGTACCAGCCGGAACCTTTGAGTCGGAAGACCGGTGCGGACATCAACCTCTGCAGGGCCGACTTGCCGCATTCCGGACATTTCTTCAGCGGTGCATCGTTGACCTTCTGCATGGCCTCCAGCTGGTGGCCGCATTGCTTGCACTCGTATTCGTAAAAAGGCATGAACTGTGGAGCTCCCTCGCGCGAAATCACCATTCGAGTATAGCGAAGGCGGCGGCACCGCCGCAGCCTTCGCGGCCATCAATGGAGGCGTTCCTTCTCGAACACCAGTTCGGTTCGATTCAAGGTACCAAGAACGCGATCGCCGGGCAGAAAATCACCGCGCAGAATCTGCTGCGCGAGCGGATTTTCGATCTGCGCCTGGATGGCGCGCTTGAGAGGCCTCGCCCCATAGACCGTGTCGAAACCGGCTTCGCCGATCTTGTCGCGAGCCGCGTCGTCGAGCCTCAACGAGATGTCACGCTCGGCGAGACGCTGGCGCAGTCGTCCCAGCTGAATCTCGACGATCTCCCGGATTTGCGCGCGACCGAGCGGATGAAACACGACGATCTCGTCGACGCGGTTGATGAACTCCGGGCGGAAATGCTGGGAGACGACCGACATGACCGCCGACTTCATCTTGTCGTAGTTCCCCTCGCCGGCGAGTTCTTGGATCGCGAGGCTGCCCAGGTTCGAGGTCATGATCACGATCGTGTTGCGAAAATCCACGGTCCGGCCCTGGCCGTCGGTCAGCCGGCCATCGTCCAACACTTGCAACAGGACGTTGAACACATCGGGATGCGCCTTCTCGATCTCGTCGAGCAGGATCACGGCATACGGGCGACGCCTCACCGCCTCGGTCAGGTAGCCGCCCTCCTCGTAGCCGACATAACCCGGCGGCGCGCCGATCAGGCGGGCGACCGAGTGCTTCTCCATGAATTCCGACATGTCGATCCGGACCATCGCTTCCTCGGTGTCGAACATGAAATCGGCGAGGGCCTTGCAGAGCTCGGTCTTGCCGACGCCCGTCGGCCCGAGAAACATGAAGGAGCCGCTGGGCCGATGCGGATCGGACAGGCCGGCCCGGGTTCGCCGAATGGCATCGGCGACCGCCTTGACGGCCTCGGCCTGACCGACGACCCGGGTGCTCAGCACATCCTCCATGCGCAGCAGCTTGTCGCGCTCGCCCTCGAGCATGCGCGAGACAGGGATCCCGGTCCACTTGGAGACGATCTCGGCGATCTCGACCTCGGTGACCTGGTTGCGCAGCAATTGATTGGGCTTTTGCTCGACCTCGAGCGCCTTCGCGAGCCGCTGCTCGAGTTCCGGAATGCGTCCGTACTGCAGCTCGGACATGCGTCCCAGGTCTTGAGCCCGCCGTGCGGCATCGAGGTCGAGGCGTGCGCGCTCGAGCTCCTCCTTGATGTGGGCGGCGCCCTGCACGGAGGCTTTCTCGGCCTTCCAGACCTCCTCGAGATCGGAGTATTCCTTCTCCAAAGACTGCAAGGACTCCTGGAGCGCCGCCAGACGCTTGCGGGATACCTCGTCGGTTTCCTTGTTCAAGGCTTCCCGCTCGATCTTGAGCTGGATGATCCGCCGATCGAGCTTGTCGAGCACTTCGGGCTTCGAGTCGATCTCCATGCGGATCATCGATCCTGCCTCGTCGATCAGATCGATCGCCTTGTCCGGCAGCTGACGATCGGCGATATAGCGGTTCGAAAGAGTCGCCGCGGCGACGATCGCCGGATCGGAGATCTCCACGCCGTGGTGCACCTCGTACCGCTCCTTCAGTCCGCGCAGGATCGCGATCGTGTCCTCGACACTCGGCTCGTCGACGATCACTTTCTGGAAGCGGCGTTCGAGTGCCGCGTCCTTTTCGATGTATTTGCGGTACTCGTCGAGCGTCGTGGCGCCGACGCAGTGCAGCTCGCCGCGCGCGAGCGCGGGCTTCAGCATGTTGCCCGCGTCCATGGCGCCTTCCGCCTTGCCGGCCCCCACCATGGTGTGCAACTCGTCGATGAAGAGGATCACCTGGCCTTCCTGCTTCGAAAGATCCGCGAGCACCGCCTTGAGGCGCTCCTCGAACTCACCGCGGAATTTGGCACCGGCGATCAAGGATCCCATGTCGAGCGCGAGTATCCGCTTGTTGCGCAAGCCCTCCGGCACCTCGCCGTTGACGATGCGCTGCGCGAGGCCTTCGACGATCGCCGTCTTGCCGACGCCGGGCTCGCCGATCAGTACGGGGTTGTTCTTCGTGCGCCGCTGCAGGACCTGGATGGTGCGCCGGATCTCATCGTCACGGCCGATCACCGGATCGAGCTTGCCCTGGCTCGCCCGCTCGGTCAGATCGATGCTGTATTTTTCGAGCGCCTTGCGATTCTCCTCGGAATTCGCATCGTCCACCTTGGCGCCGCCGCGAACCTCGTCGATCGCGGTCTCCAGCGCCGCGCGCTGCACACCGCAAGATTTCAACACCCGGCCCAACTCGCCGCGATCGTCGCAGGCGGCGAGCAGGAACAACTCGCTCGAGATGAACTGATCGCCGCGCTGCTGTGCGAGCTTGTCGGTGAGGTTGAGCAATTTGTTGAGGTCGTTGCCGAGCAGCACCTCGCCGCCGGCCCCTTCGACCTTGGGGAGCCGGTCGAGCGCGCCCGCGAGTTCCGAACGCAGCTTCGCGACGTTGGCCCCGGATTTCTCGAGCAGGGGCCGTGCCGAACCTCCCTGCTGGTCGAGCAAGGCGGCCATCAAGTGCACCGGTTCGATGTACTGGTTGTCGCGACCGACAGCCAAGGACTGCGCGTCCGCAAGACCGGTCTGAAATTTCGTCGTGAGCTTGTCCATTCGCATAGGAGCACCCTGAAACCGTTACACGCTAGAACCAGGGGATTCCCCGGCTTCGTCCTAGGTGGGGGTGCCGGTCGCCAATTCAACCGTCTTCGGCCCCCACTCGCCAGATCAGGGTGGCCTGGCGGCCGGTTCGGGCATCGCGCCGGTGCGAGAAATAGCGGGTCGCGTCACGATGGGTGCAAGCATCCGCCCCATAGACCGCCGTCACCCCCAAGCGCGCGAGTTGCAGGCGCGCGATCCGCGCCAGGTCCGCGAGAAACCGGCCCTGATCCTTCGCGACGAAGGCCTCGGCCGCCCGTGGCTCGGAGGCCAGAACGGCGTCGCGCACCTCGCCACCGACCTCGTAACGAGTAGGGCCGATGCAGGGTCCGAGCCACGCGATCAGATCGTCCGGTTGCCGGGCGAGGGCCCCCACGGTGGCGGCCAGCACGCCGCCCACCAGGCCCCGCCAACCCGCATGCGCGGCGGCGACGGCACTGCCATCGCTGGCTGCGAACAGGACCGGCAGGCAATCGGCCGTCAGGATCGCGCAAACCTGGAAGGGCCGACGCGTGAGCGCGGCATCCTGCCCCGGACGCTGCTCGCCGTCGTCGATCCGCGGGTCCGGAACGGCCGGGCGGTCCAGGTCGGCGACCGCGATTCCGTGCACCTGACGTAACCAGGCCGGCTCCGCCGGCAACCCTGCTGCGGCGCGTAGCCTGCGGCGATTCTCGGCGACCGCCGGGGGCGCGTCGCCGACATGATCACCGAGATTGAGCGAGGCGAAGGGCCCGGTGCTGACGCCTCCGGCGCGGTAAGTCGACAGGGCCCGCACGCCGACGGGTGCGGGCCAGTCGGGTGTCATCCAGCCCAAAGCCGGCTCTCGCTCAGACATCATCGTCGGCGCCCGCGAAGTCTTGCCTCAGCGCCGACAACAGCGCAAGAAAATCCGGCGGCAGCGGACTGTCGAAGCTGCGGCGCTTGCCGGTCCGTGGATGATCGAAGGCCAGACTCGCGGCGTGCAGTGCCTGCCGGCCGAAGCTGCGCAGGCAGAGCACCAGCGCGTCGCTCGCGCCCCGGGGGCGCGCGAACCGACCGCCGTACACGGGGTCGCCGACGATCGGATACCGCAGGTGGGAAAAGTGCAGACGGATCTGATGCGTCCGCCCGGTCTCCAATTTGACCCCGACATAACTGTGGGCGCGGAAGCGCTCGAGCACCCGATAATGGGTCACGGCGGGTCGCCCGTCTGGTCGCACGGTCATGCGCAAGCGATCGCTGCGATGACGTCCGATGGGTTCGGCGATCGTGCCGCCGCCGGTCATCACGCCCGCGCAGACCGCCCGATACTCCCGGCCCATCGTGCGCGCCATGAGTTGTCGCGACAGGGACGTCTGCGCCTCGCTCGTGCGCGCGACCACGAGCAAACCGCTAGTGTCCTTGTCGAGCCGATGAATCAGCCCTGCGCGCGGCAGCCCTGCCAGGCTCGGATCGAGACCCAGGAGGGCGTTTTGCAGGGTATGTTCGCGGTTGCCGGCCCCCGGATGCACGACGAGACCGGCCGGCTTGTCGATCACGAAGCAATCGCGATCCTCGTGCACGAGCGTGAGCGCAATCGCCTCGGGCAGGACGTCACCGGATGGCGTCGGCGCGCTCACCCGCACGGTGACGCGGGCACCTCGATGAACCGGATCGCTCGGCTTGCAAGCGCCACGATCGACGCGGACGCCGCCTTCCTCGATCCACCCCTTGATGCGCGTCCGCGAATGTTGAGGCAGCAAGTGCGCGAGCGCACTGTCGAGGCGGCTGCCTTCCAGTTCCGCGGGTATTTGCAATTCGATCATGGGGAACTCTGGGTTCATCGGGGTACTCGAAACCTGGATTCTCGGCGCGCCGCGCGCTGCTTGCCAGGCTGCTCCTTCGGTTATACTGCCGCGCGCCGTTCAATCTGACCATTGTAAGGAATCGCTTGTGCTATCGCGTGATCTTGGAAGTCCTGCCCGTATTCTGCTCGCCGGACTGCTGATTGCCCTGTTCGGCACCGGTTGTCGCAGCCACCGCATCGACGATGCCAAGTCCGGCCCCGAGGTCATCTACCAGCGCGCCCAGAAGTCGATGAGGAACGGCGATTTCGGCGCGGCGGTGAAACAACTGGAGGCGCTGCAGTCGCGCTTTCCGTTCAGCGAATCCGCGCGCCAGGCGCAGCTCGACCTGATCTATGCCTATTACCGCAATCGCGAAACAGACCCTGCCATCGACGCCGCCGATACCTTCATTCGGGAGAATCCGACGAATTTGCGCGTCGACTACGCGTACTACATGAAAGGTCTGATCAACTTCGAACGTCAGCCGAATTTCATGGAACGTTGGTTCCATGCGGACCTCTCCAAACGGCCTCCGACCAACGCGCGCAAGTCCTTCGACGCGTTCAATCTTCTTCTGCAGAAATATCCACACAGCCAGTACGCCGCCGATTCTCGCCAGCGCATGATCTTCCTGCGCAACCGCCTCGCCGATTTCGAATATCACGTGGCCGACTATTACATGCGTCGGGGCGCGTACGTCGGGGCGATCAATCGCGCCCGTTTTTGCATCGAGAACTTCGATGGAGCACCCGCCGTGCAGCCGTCCTTGCAGATTTTGATCGACGCCTATCGCCGGCTCGGCATGCTGGACCTCGCGGCGTCTGCCGAGAAAGTCTACGACGCCAACTACCCGCTCGATGCGCGTTTGGTCCAGGTCAAGAGGCATTGGTGGCAGGTCTTTTGACCCGATGAGCCGACCATTCAAGCCGGGCCGCTCAGGCCCCCCCGGGGTCCACCCCTCGCTGCCCCAGGCGGTCGCCCTGCATCAAGCGGGAAACCTGGCAGAAGCCGCGGCAGCCTACGAGCGCATCATCGCCGACGTGCCGGGCCATTTCGATGCGACCCACCTGCTCGGTGTGATCGCACTCCAGGAGGGACGGCTCGACGAGGCGGAGAAGCTCGTCAAGGCGGCGCTGGCGGTCAACCCGCGCGATCCGGGCGCGCTCAGCAACCTCGGCACGATCTACCTGCGCGGCGGGCAATTCGAGGCGGCACGCGCGCAATTGGAGCGCGCGGCACGTCACCCGCCGGTCTCGCTGGAAACTCTGGTGAGCCTCGGGACGGCTCTGCGCCAATTGAATCGCTCGCGCGAGGCCCTCGTGCCCTTGCGGCGCGCGCATGCCGCGGATCCGCGTTCTGCTGCGATCTGCAACTTGATCGGTGCTTGTCTGCTCGATGTCGACGAGGCGACGGAAGCCGTCCCATTCTTTGAATCGGCAACCCGTCTCGAGCCGGAGGCATCGGATGGCTGGGCAAACCTGTCGGTCGCCCTGGCGGCCTGCGGGGAAACCGAGAGAGCTGCCCAGTGCGCAGAAGCCGCGATTGCATTACAACCAAGGTCCTCGTCAGCCCTGGCGGCGCGGGCGGCGGCGCAATTCAAGCAAAATCAAATCGACGAGGCCATCGCCACCTATTGGGATGCCGTTGCGCTGCCCGATGCCAGCAATCCGACACGCTGCGCCTTCGCGCTCGCCCTGTTGAGAAACGGCAACGCCGACGACGCCATCGAGCAACTACAGCGGGTGCTGGCCTCCGATGCGGACAACGTCCTCGCGCGATGGGTGCTCGTGATGGCGCAGTGCAGGCCAATTTTCGATTCGGCGGCGGAGAGCGAGGCCTCGCGCACCGCGTTCTCGGACCAACTAGGCGAATTGGATTCCTGGTTTTCGGCGGCACCCCGGACCGATGCCTATGTCGCGGTCGGTTCTTACCAACCGTTCTATCTCGCTTATCAACATCGGGACAACCGCGACTTGTTGATACGCTACGGCCGCCTGTGCGTTCGGGCCATGGAGTCCTTGCCCGACGCCGCGAGCCGGGCGCGCAAATCCGGACGCAGCGGAAGCAAACTGCGACTCGGCATCGTCACCGCCCAAGTTCGCAGCCACTCCGTGTGGGCGGCACTGACGAAGGGGCTCGTCAGGCATCTCAACCGGGACAAGTTCGAACTGCATTTGTTCCAACTGGACCCCGCGAGCGACGCGGAAACCGACTGGGCGATCCGGCAGGTTGCGCATCTCGAGAGCCGACCCAAGGATCTGCGCGGCTGGGTTGCGGCGATTCGTGCCTCCAATCTCGATGCCGTGTTGTTTCCCGAGATTGGCATGGATCCGATCACGGCGCAGCTTGCCGCCATGCGGCTCGCGCCGCTGCAAGCAACCACCTGGGGTCATCCACAGACGAGCGGGTTGCCGACGATCGATGTTTATTTCTCCGCGGTGGCTTTGGAGCCCGCCGCGTCACAGACCCATTACTCAGAGCGGCTCGTGTGTCTGCCGAATCTCGGCGCCTGTGTCGAGCCTTGGTCACCCGTGATACCCGCGATGCCCGCCCTGGGCGATGTCGGGGACGAGCCCTTGGTCCTGTGCCCGGGTACTCCCTTCAAGTATGCCCCAGCACACGACTGGGTCTGGCCGCGCATCGCCAAGGGACTCCGCCGCCATGGCGGCGGCCGGCTCGTGTTCTTTCTCGACAGCCCAACCGAAATGAATCAACGCCTCAGACTGCGCCTGCGCCGCGCCTTTCGCGCGGAAGGTCTCGATTTCGACAAGCAGGTGTATTTGCTGCCATTCCTGCCTCGACCGCAATTCTTCGGACTCATGCGCAATTCGGCCCTAATGCTCGACACGCTGGGGTTTTCCGGATTCAACACCGCCCTCCAGGGGATCGAAGCCGGGTTGCCCGTGCTCGCACGCGAAGCGGAGTTCATGCGCGGACGTCTCGCGAGCGGCATCATTCGGCAGCTGGATTTGCCGCAACTGGTGGCGGAGTCGGACGAGGAGTTCGTCGAGAAGGCGATTCGCCTGACCGGCGACGCGGCGACGCGAGCGATGCTCGTCCGCCACATCGAGCAGCGCAGAGTCAAATTGTACGACGACCTCGAGCCGATACGTGCGCTGGAACGGCATCTTCTCGAAACGGCCGGTTGAGGATGCCGCAGCCTCCCCCGACGGACCCTTGGCTGCCGGAGGCGGTCGCTCTACACCAGGCGGGTCGTTTGGTGGAAGCCGGGGCTCTGTACGAGCGGATTCTCGCGCGTGCGCCGGGAGACTTCGAGGCGACGCAGTTGCTGGGCGTCATCGCTCTTCAGGAAGGTCGGTGGGATCAGGCGGAAGGCTTGCTGACCGCCGCCCTGGCCGTGCAGCCGCAACACGGCGCGGTCCGCAGCAACTTGGGAATGGTGTACCTGCGCAGCGGACGACTCGATGCCGCTCGCGAGCAGTTCGAACTCGCGGTCAAGCAGGAACCCGTATCCGTCGGCGCGCTCCTGAATCTCGGGTCGGTCCTCCGGCAGTTGCGGCGCTCGGGTGAAGCTCTCGAGCCTCTACGCCGCGCCTTCGTGATGGATCCCGCCTCAGCGGAGATCGGAAATTTATTGGGTGCCTGCTTGCTCGACGCCGACGACGCGGCGGCGGCGGCGGTCGTCTTGGCCCAAGTCACACGCCATGATCCCGCCTGCGCCGACGGCTGGGCCAACCTTTCCGTGGCCCTGAGTGCTCTCGGCGAGATCGAACGGGCGGCCGAATGCGCGGCGAGAGCCGTCTCCCTGCGGCCCGATTCCTGTTCCGCACTGGCCGCGTTGGCGGGCGTGCAGTTGCGCCTCGGGCGCCGCGAGGAGGCAATCGCGACCTACGGAGAGGCGGTCCTCTGTCCCGACGCGTCGGGCCCGACCCACTGTGCGTTCGCGCTCGCACTGATGGGCAATCATCAAGTCGACGAAGCCATCGATCAGCTTCGATTGGCCTTGGCGGCCGATGGCGAGAACTTGATGGCTCGTTGGTCGCTGACCATGGCGCAGTGCAAGCCGATCCTGGACGACGCCGCGGCGATCGAGGCCAGTCGCGAGGCCTTCGCCTCGGAGTTGACCTCGCTCGAACGATGGTTCGATTCGGCAGAGCGACCGGACGCGTTCGTCGCGGTGGGCAGCCTGCAGCCGTTTTATCTTGCCTATCAAGATTTCGACAATCGCGAACTGCTGACGCGCTACGGGCGGCTCTCTGCACGGGCCATGCAAACCTTCCCTGAAGCGAAGGGGATCGCGCGGGAACAGACCGCGCAGCGCGGGGAACGCGGGCCCGCACGGCGCAAGCTGCGCGTGGGCATCCTCGCGGCCCACGTCCGCAGCCATGCGGTGTGGGTCGCCGTCACGAAGGGCCTGGTCAAGAACCTCGATCGCGACCGCTTCGACGTCCAGCTATTCCAATTGGATCCCGAAAGCGATGCAGAAACGGAGTGGGCAAAAGCCCAGGTCGATGCGTTTCATTCACACCCCCGCGACCTCGCGACCTGGGTCGCGGCGATTCGTGCAGCGAGTCTGGACGTCGCGATCTTTCCCGAGATCGGCATCGATCCCTTGGCTCTGCAACTGGCCGCCTTGCGCGTCGCACCCGTGCAGGCGACGACCTGGGGACATCCCCAGACGAGCGGGCTGCCCACGATGGATCTTTATTTCTCGGCGGCGGCGTTCGAGCCCCCCGGGGCCGAGGCCCACTACAGCGAGCGTCTCGTGCGCCTGCCCAAACTCGGCGCGTGGTTCGAGCCCTGGACCCTCAAGACGGTGAACGCCGACCTGGCATCGCTGGGAATCGCCGCCGACGAACCTCTCCTCCTGTGTCCAGGAATGCCGTTCAAGTATTCGCCCGTTCACGACCGGCTCTGGGCCCGGATCGCAAAGGGCTTGCGCCGCGCCGGTGGCGGGAGACTCCTATTTTTCCTCGGCAATCCGGAGGACATGCATCAGCGGCTCGTGCTGCGCTTGCGGCGGGCATTTCGTGAGGAGCGGCTGAACTTCGACAAGGAGGTCTACCTTCTGCCATTCATCGCCCGTTCGCGGTTCTTCGGCGTCATGCGCGAATCCGCCCTGATGCTCGATACTCTGGGATTCTCCGGTTTCAATACCGCACTTCACGGCATCGAGGCGGGCCTGCCGGTCTTGGCGCGCGAGGGAAGGTTCCTACGGGGACGCCTCGCCAGCGGCATCCTGCGACAGCTGGATCTGCCCGAACTCGTCGCGGTGTCGGACGAGGAATTCATCGAAAAGGCGATTCAGCTGACCGGCGACGTCAAGAAGCGCGAGAGCTTCAGGCGCGAGATCGAACAGCGACGGGGCCGACTCTTCAACGACCTGGAACCGATCCGCGCGTTCGAGCGTTGCCTGCTCGAGTGCTGCGGCCGGTCTTAGGCGGGCCTACCGCGCTTTGTAGCCGCTCGTAATCGGATAGCGCCAATCCCGGCCGAAAGCCCGGCCGCTGACCCGGACGCCGGGCGGGGCCTGGCGGCGCTTGTATTCGTTGCGTTTCACGAGATCGAGGATGCGCCCCACGGTGGCCCGATCGAATCCCCGCGCGACGATCTGCTCCACCGACAAGTCGTCCTCGATGAAGGCCTCGAGAATGGGGTCGAGCACTTCGTAGGGCGGTAGACTGTCGGTGTCCTTTTGATCAAAGCGCAGCTCCGCCGAGGGCGGTCGATCGATGACGCGCTCCGGTATCGCGGGCGATTGCCCGTTCCGCCAGCGAGCGAGCCGATAGACGAGCAGCTTGCTGCAATCCTTGATCGGCGCGAATCCGCCGGCCATGTCGCCGTACAGGGTGGCATAGCCCACGGACATTTCGCTCTTGTTGCCGGTCGTCAGCAACATCTTGCCGGTCTTGTTCGAGATTCCCATGAGCAGGAGGCCACGGCACCGAGATTGAATGTTCTCCTCCGCCGTATCGGGTGCACGGCCCGCGAACTCGCTCGCGAGCGCGGCGAGCGTCACCTCGAACATGCCCTCGATGGAGATTTCGCTGTGCCGGACGTGCAAGCCTCGGGCTTGGGCAGCGGCATCGTCCTTGCTCATCTGCGAGGTATAGCGCGACGGCATGGCCACCGTGTGCACCCGGTCCGCGCCGAGGGCATCAACGGCGATGCAGAGCGTCAGGGCCGAGTCGATCCCACCGGAAAGGCCCATGACGACGCCGGGAAAACGATGTTTGTCGACGTAGTCGCGCGTGCCCTGGACCAGCGCGCCGTAAACGCTCTCCTCGGGGCCCTGCAAAGGCACGACCACGCCCGGCACCGGAGTCACGATCCCGCCGGCATCGACGACCAAGTCGACGGCGAACAAGCCTTCGACGAAAGCCGGCGCGCGCGTGGTCACGGTACCGGAAGAATCCATCGCGAAGGAGTTTCCGTCGAAGACGAGCTCGTCCTGGCCGCCCAACAAATTGACGAAGACGACCGGCAATCCCACTTCGCGGACGCGCTGCCGCACGACGAGATCCTCGCGCTGGCTCTGCTTGCCGACTTCGTAGGGCGAGGCGTTGATGACCAGGAGCACCTCGGCGCCGGCGGCCTTGGCAGCGCCCGCGGGTTCCGCTTCCCAGACGTCCTCGCATACGAGTACGCCGGCGCGGATTCCGCCGACGTCGAGGAGCGTGGGTTCTACGCCGGGTGTGAAATATCGCTTTTCGTCGAACACCCGGTAATTGGGCAAACAGGCCTTGCGGTGATTCGCGAGAACGCGGCCATCGCGGATCACGATCGCCGAGTTGAAAATTCGGCTGCCGTCGTATTCCGGATAGCCCGCGATCAAGGTGATCCCGTCGATCTCGTTCTTGAGCCGCTCGAGGGAACGCGCGACCTGCACTCGCATACCGGCATGGAACAGCAGATCTTCGGGCGGATAGCCCGAGACCGCGAGCTCCGGCAGCATCACGACGTCGGCCCGCAATTGGTCACGAGCCTCCCGCGCGGCGGCGATGATGCGGGCGGTATTACCGTCCACGTCGCCGACGACGAGGTTCAGCTGCGCCATCACACATCGCAGCCGCCGCGCGTCGCTCAAGGCTATCTCCGGCCGGCCCGGCGCGCCACGCGGCGGCTGACCTGGGTGACGACGGGCCTCTTCGCCGCCTTCGCGCCTGACCGGACCGCAGGGCGCTTCGGCAGGGACTTTTTCGGTGCTGGCTTGTCCGCAACGCGCTTCTTCGCAGAGGAATTCTTGGTTGCGGCCTTCTCAGGGGAGGCCTTCTCAGGGGCGGCTTTCCTCAGGGCGGCCTTCCTCGCGGGTGCCTTCTGCGCCACGCGCTTTTTCGCCGCCGAGGAATTGAGCCGCTTCGCGATCGCCGCGCCGAGTTCGGCCGGTGAGCGAACGGTCGTGATGCCCGCGGCCTCCAGGGCGTCGAACTTCGCCGCGGCCGTGCCCTTGCCACCGGCAACGATCGCACCGGCATGTCCCATGCGTTTGCCGGGGGGCGCGGCGACTCCGGCGATGTAAGCGACCACCGGCTTGGTGACGTGCGCCGCGATATAGGCCGCCGCCGCCTCCTCGTCGCTGCCGCCGATTTCGCCGACCATGACGATGCCTTCCGTCTGCGGATCCTCTTCGAACAAGGCGAGCACGTCGATGAAGTTCATGCCCCGCACCGGATCGCCGCCGATGCCGACGCAAGTGCTCTGGCCCAAACCGTTGTTGGTCGTCTGGAAGACGGCCTCGTAGGTCAGCGTTCCGGAACGCGAGACGATGCCCACGCGGCCCTTCTGGTGGATGAAACCCGGCATGATGCCGATCTTGCATTCGCCCGGCGTGATGATGCCGGGACAGTTGGGGCCGATGAGTCGCGTCGCGTAACTCGCGAGCGTCGTCTTGACGCGCACCATGTCGTTGACCGGTATGCCTTCCGTGATGCACACGATCAATTCCACGCCCGCATCCGCCGCCTCGAGAATCGCGTCCGCGGCGTAGGGTGCCGGCACGTAGATCATGCTGACCGTCGCACCCGTGGCGGCGACGGCGTCCCGGGCGGTATCGAAGACCGGGAGCCCGAGGTGTTTCTGCCCCCCGCGGCCCGGGGTCACGCCGCCGACGATGCGCGACCCGTAGGCGAGACATTGTTCGGAATGGAAGGTCCCCTGCTTGCCGGTGAACCCCTGGCAGATGATCTTCGTCGACTTGTCGACCAGTATGCTCATTGCAGCGCTCCCGCCAGGCTGACCGCTTTGGTCGCGGCGTCCGTCAAACTTCCCGCCGCGGTGACGCCCAAACCGCTGCCGGCCAGGAGCTCACGCGCGCGCGGCGCGTTCGTGCCCTCCAGCCGGACGACCACCGGAATGCTGACACCGACCTCCTTCACCGCCGCGATGATGCCCTCGGCGATCATGTCGCAGCGGACGATGCCGCCAAATATGTTGATCAGAATCGCCGTCACTCGTGGGTTCGACAGGATCAACTTGAATGCTGCGCTGACGCGCTCCTTGGTCGCGCCGCCGCCGACATCGAGAAAGTTCGCCGGTGATCCGCCATGCAGCTGGATCAGGTCCATCGTGGCCATTGCCAGTCCGGCACCATTGACCATGCAGGCAATGTTTCCGTCCAAGGACACGTAATTCAATTCGTGTTCGGCGGCCTTGCGCTCCATCGCGTCCTCCTGGGTTTCGTCGCGCCAGGCGGCGAGCTCCTTGTGACGGAACAGGGCGTTGTCCTCGATGTTGATCTTCGCGTCCAGGGCGAGCAAAGCCCCATCACCGGTGACGATCAACGGATTGATCTCGACGAGGCTTGCATCCTTGTCGAGATAGAGGCGGTAGAGAGCCTGGGCGATCTTGCCGAATTGCGCGATCTGCTGCCCCTCCAAGCCCAGGCCGAAGGCGAGCTGGCGGCATTGGAAATCCTGGAGCCCTGCGGTCGGGTGCACGTTGACGCGGATGATCTTCTCGGGGGTGTGCTCGGCAACCTCTTCGATGTCCATGCCGCCCGCCGCCGAGGCTACGAAGGCGATGCGACCCGCCTCCCGGTTCAGCACGACACTCAAATAGATCTCACGCACGATCTTCGAGCCGAGTTCGACGTAGACGCGATGGACGGGCAGACCTTCCGGACCGGTCTGGTGGGTCACGAGCACGGTCCCGAGCATCGCCTCGGTCGCGCTGCGCACGGTTTCCAAGTCCTTGGCGACTTTTACGCCGCCGGCCTTGCCACGGCCGCCCGCGTGTACCTGCGCCTTGACCACCCAGAGTGCACCGCCGAGTTCGCTCGCGGCAGCCACCGCCTCGTCGGGGTTCGCCGCGACGATTCCCCGGGGCACCGGAATGGCGTATTCCGCGAACAGTTGTTTTGCTTGATACTCGTGCAAATTCATGAAAAGTCCTTGAGTGATCGCTCGCGTCAGGCGGCGTATTCTGAATTAAGCTCCACCCCAGCGCAAAGTTACGACGAGACGACGCCTTGAACACGGTTCTGGACCTTCCCGCGAGACCCCGTTCCGCACTCAATTGGCGCGTGCTCGGGCTGCTGAGCCTTTATCGCATCGTCATGCCCATCGCCCTGATGGGACTGTATTCGGTCGGCGGTTCGCGCGGCCTGGTCCTGCTCGACCCGCGCACGTTCTTCGGGTCCCTGCTGATCTATGCCGCATTCGGGGTGATTTGCGCGGTGCTCGTGCGCAATCGGGTGTTAGCTTTCGGCCTGCAAACGCTGCTGCAGGCCGCGGTCGATATCGCGCTGATCGCGCTGATCGTCCATGCCTCCGGCGGCGTGGCCGGCGGTTTGGGCCTGCTGCTGCTCGTACCTGTCGGCGGTGTCGCCTACCTGCTCGATTATCGGCGTGCCCTGTTCCTCGCGGCCGTCGCCGCGCTCGCGGTGCTGGGCGACACGATCTGGCAGGGACTGACCGAGCACGGGGACAGCGCGTCCTACCCCACCGCGGGCCTGCTGGGCCTCGTGCTGTTCGTGATCTCGGCATCGTCGAGCCTGGTTGCCAGCCGCATGCGGGAGAGCGAGGACCTCGTCCGTCAAAAGGATCTCGACCTCGCGAATCTCGCGGACCTGTCGCAGTACATCGTCCAGCACTTGCGCGAGAGCCTGCTCGTCGTCGATGCCGGCGACCGGATCCGGCTCATCAACGAGTCCGCGGCGCAGATCCTCGGCGACGTCCACGCCGTGCCGAGCGCCCTGCTCGGGGAGGTCTCGCCACGGCTGCTCTATTCCTTGAGCACCTGGCGCCAGAACGAGCGCAACCTGGCCAATCCCCCCTCGAGCTTCGTCGCGGCGGACGGCGCGCGGGTGATTCAGCCGCATTTTGCGCCGCTCGGCGGTTCCGCGCCCGGACCGACGCTGATTTTTCTCGAGGACAACAGCCTCATGGCCGAGCGCGTACAGCAGAGCAAGCTCGCCGCCTTGGGAAGGCTCTCGGCGAGCATCGCGCACGAAATTCGCAATCCCGTCGGCGCGATGAGCCACGCCGGGCAGCTGCTCGCGGAAAGTCCGAGCATCGGTGTGGAGGAACGGCGATTGACCGACATCATTCGCAACAACGCCGATCGGGTCAGCGCGATCATCAACAACGTGCTGCAGCTGTCGCGACGCGAGGCGACCCGGCCGGAGCGCCTGCAGCTGGCGGAATGGCTCGAGGATTTCGTCCTGGAGTTCTCCGAAACCATGCAGGTGCCGACCGCCGAAATCGGTCTGCAGGAGGAGAGCGAGGACATGGAGGTGCGCTTCGACCCGAGCCACCTGCATCAGGTGGTCTGGAATCTCAGCGACAATGCCTGCAAATACGGGGAGATTCGCGAGGGCCTGCGGGTCGAGATCCGCATCGGGCGGCTCAAGCCCAACGATCGTCCCTTCCTCGAGGTCGCCGACCGCGGCACCGGCATCGAGACGCAATTCGTGGATCGGATATTCGAGCCGTTTTTCACCGGGCGCAAAGGCGGCACGGGTCTCGGCCTGTTCATCGCCCGCGAGCTGTGCCAGCTGAATCGCGCGATTCTCCTGTACGAGCCACGCGCCGGCGGCGGCAGCGTGTTTCGGATCGTGTTCACCGATCCACAGCGGTGGGAGGAGTAGCCTGCAGCCTTGATTGGTCGCCCGACTGGTTGCCGCTACAATAGATCGATGCCACTTCCAAGCGTACTGATCGTCGACGACGAACCGGATCTGTGCGAGCTGCTGACCATCACGCTGCAGCGCATGAACCTGAGTCCGCGTACCGCCAACGGCGTCGGTATGGCTCAACGCCTGCTCAAAGCCGAGCACATCGACCTTTGTCTGACCGACATGCAGTTGCCCGACGGCAATGGTCTGGAACTCGTCGAGTGGATGCAGACCTATACGCCCACCGTGCCGGTGGCGGTCATCACGGCGCACGGCAACATGGAGACCGCGGTGCGCGCGCTCAAGCTCGGCGCGTACGACTTCGTTTCCAAGCCTCTGGAATTGACCGGGCTGCGCAAGCTGATCGCCACGGCCATCAAGCTCTCGGAGACGAGCGAAAGCGACACCGTCGTGTTCGGACCGCGCTTGCTCGGCGCATCGACTTCGATGCAGCATCTGCGAGAGATGATCGCCCGGGTCGCGCGCAGCCAGGCGCCCGTCCACATCGCGGGCGAGTCGGGCACCGGCAAGGAGCTGGTTGCGAAACTGATCCATCAGTCGGGTCCCCGCCGCGAGGGGCCCTTCGTTCCCGTGAACTGCGGCGCGATCCCGACCGAACTGATGGAGAGCGAATTGTTCGGGCACAAGCGCGGCAGCTTCACCGGCGCGGTCAGCGACAAGGAAGGATTGATCCGTTCCGCCGAAGGCGGCACGCTGTTCCTCGACGAGATCGCCGACCTGCCGCTGCACATGCAGGTGAAACTGCTGCGGGTGATCCAGGAGAAGACCGTGCGCCCGATCGGCGACAGCGAAGAATCCAGCATCGACGTGCGCATTCTCTCGGCCACCCACAAAAACCTGTCGCAACTCGTGGCGGAGGGGAAATTCCGCGAGGACTTGTTCTATCGCGTCAACGTCATCGAACTGCGCGTTCCCTCGCTGCGGGAACGCCGCGGCGATGTCCCGGAACTCGCCGAGGCAATTCTGCGGCGTCTCGGTCGGCGCATGAAAATTCCGATTCCCGTTCTGAGCAAGGAAGCCCTCGCGACGCTGGAGGGATATTCGTTTCCCGGCAACGTCCGGGAACTCGAAAACATCCTGGAGCGGGCGATCACCTTGAGCGGCAGCGGTGAGGTTCAGGTCGCGGACATTCAGCTGCGCCCGACGCCGATCGCGGCGCGCGGACCCGAGCTTGCGACAGGCTCGACGCCGTTCGGCCCCGCCGCAGGCCTGGGGACGCAGCTCGAGGACATGGAACGTGAGGCGATCGTCAAGGCGCTCGAGCAAACCCGCTTCAACAAGACGGCGGCCGCAAAAGTGTTGGGAATGTCGTTTCGCGCCCTGCGTTACCGCATCAAGAAGCTCGGCATCGAGTGATCCCGCCCACCCCGTCGGCAGTGGCGGCCGACGCGAAGCTGCGGCGGCCGATCGAGCTCAACTTGGCCGTCCTGTGGATCCTGGCGGCCTTGCTCTGGGCTTTGCGGCATCAGTACGCCGGGATCACCTCGGATGCGCAGCTCTACGCGTTCCAGGCGCTGGCGCGCCTGCACCCGGCACTCGCGACGGATCTGACGCTGCAGAACACCTCGCAGGACGACTACACCCTCTTCACGCCCCTCTATGCAGCGCTGATCGGTTTGATCGACGTTCGCCCGGCCGCGCTCGCACTGTGGATCCCTTGCTGCCTCGGCACATCGATCGCAGCCTGGTTCGTCGTCCGCCGCTTCGCAGCCCGCGAGGTGGCGGTGCTCTCGGTCGCGGTGCTGGCGATCACGGTCGGCAGTTATGGGGCCGCGACGGTGTTCCGGTATGACGAGGACTATTTCACGGCACGCTCGGCGGCCGAGGCTCTGATCGTCATCGCACTGGCCTGCCACCTGCGCGGGCGGCGCATGTCAGGGTTCGGGATCGCGATCGGCGCGCTCGCGATACATCCCTTGATGGCGCTGCCGGGAGTGCTGCTCCTCCTCTGTCTCTCGATTCCGAGCCGTCTCGCGGTGGCCGGCGCGTTCGCCGGATTGCTGGCGACGCTGGTGCTCGCCGGCACGCGCTTGCTCACGGTCATGGACCCGGCTTGGCTCGAAATCGTGCGAGAGCGATCGCAGTTTCTATTCCTGCCGCTGTGGTCGCTGCGGGACTGGGAGTTGAATGCGCGGCCTTTTCTCGCGCTGGGGCTGAGCTACGCCGTCCTCGACGATGCGCTCGTTCGCAAGTTGAGCCTCGGCGCAATGCTCGTCGGCGGCGCGGGCCTGGGTGTCGCGCTGATCGCGGGCGCGGTCGGGCCCGTCGCGATCCTGCTTCAGGGCCAGGCTTGGCGCTGGGTCTGGATCACGACGCTGATCGCGGTGCTGTTGATCGTGCCCACGACCTCGAGACTGTGGCGGGAGAAGGACTGTGGCGCGCTGTGTTCGGTCCTGTGGATTTCAGCCTGGTGCTTCGGCGGCGCCGGCGGGCTTGCCTGCCTGGTCGGACTCGCGGCGATCTGGACCTGGCGGAACCGGCTTGCGGCCGTGATGGGCAGCCGTCTGCGATGGGCGGCGGCGGCCGGCGCGGGCGGCATGCTGCTTTGGACGATCGCCCAGTCTTGGACGATCGCGATCGGATCCAACCCTGAAAAACTCAGGGCTGTCTTCGCGCTCGGGATCCCGGGCGCGGTGCTGATCTTGCTCGTGTGGATGGCCCTGACCCGGTGCCGACCCCGGTGGATCGCGGCGATGCTCGCCGCGACGCTCTTCGCCTGTTTGGTTGCCGTGCTGCCCTCGAGTTTTCCGCAACGTTCTCGCATCGGATCGCCGGGCCAAGTCCGGGAGTTCGAGGATTGGCGCTCGGTGATCCCGCCGACCGGCACGGTCTTCGTACCGGGATCCAAGGACAGCGGCGGGTTCGTGTGGCTGACCCTCGGGCGGCCCTCCTATCTGTCGATCGATCAATCGGCGGGCGTCGTGTTCTCGCGTGCGACGTCCCTGGAGGTCCGGCGTCGCTCCGAAGTACTGCGGCCGGTGCAAGACCCGGACTGGAAGATCATGAGCCGCCTCGCCAACGCGCGCGCGGGCCGGGGCCCGAAGACTGATGAATCGCGTCCGCTGACCGCGGCGAGCCTCGCACAGATCTGTCGGGATCCGGTGCTCGGTTTCGTCGCCGCCCCGCAAAATGTGGGCTTCGAGCCGGTGCGACACACCATACCCGGCGCCTGGACCGGCTGGAATCTCTATGATTGCAATCGCGTCCGTGCCGCGGTGTCCAAGCCGTGAAACCGGTCTTCTCGGAGGCACTGCGCTACCTCGCGGCATCCGGCGGTGCCTTGGGTGTCGACGTGAGTCTGCTGTGGGTCCTCGTCCATTTCTTTGCGTGGGATTCGCTCCTGGCCGCGAGCGCCTCGTTCCTGGCGGGCACCTGCGTGGCGTATGCGCTTTCGGTGCGGCTGGTGTTTCGAGAACGGCGTCTCGCCGCGCGGCAGAACCTCGAATTCGCGGGATTCGCCGCTCTCGGTGCCCTGGGCTTGGGCGTCAACGCGCTCGTCATGTACCTCGCCATGAAGTACCTGGGCCTCTTCTACCTTGCCGCGAAATGTGTTGCGTCCGCCTGCACCGTCGTGTGTAACTTCGTCTCCCGTCGCCAGCTCTTATTCGTCAGGAACACCGTCCATGTCCGCAGCCGCCAACCGAACTAAGGTCGTCGCGATCGCGGGCGCGGGGCCCGCCGGCCTCACGGCGGCGCTCGAGCTGCTGCGTCGCTCGGATTGCCTCCCCCTGGTCTTCGATCTGGACAATCAGGTCGGCGGCATCTCCAAGACGGTCGCATACCGCGGCAATCGGATGGATCTCGGTGGACACCGGTTCTTCTCGAAATCGGACTGGGTCATGCGCTGGTGGCAGGAAATCCTCCCCGTCGCCGCGGACGATGCCGGCGATCCGTCGGTGCAGATCGCCTATCAAGGCCAGTCGCGGGGTTTTACGCCGGCCCGCGTGGCTCCCTCGTCGCCCGATGCCGTGCTGCTCGTACGCCGACGCCTGTCGCGGATCTTCTATCGGAGACGCTTCTTCGACTATCCCTTGAAACTGAATGCCGGAACGATCGCGAACATGGGGCTGCTCGAGACCGCCAAGATCGGCCTCAGCTACACGCAGGCGCGGCTCGCCGGGCGCAAGCCCGAGACCTCGCTCGAAGATTTTCTGATCAACCGCTTCGGCGAGCGGCTTTATCGCACCTTCTTCAAGGACTACACCGAGAAGGTCTGGGGCGTGCCGTGTCGGGAGATTTCCGCCGAATGGGGCGCACAGCGGATCAAAGGCCTGTCGGTGACCAAGGCGCTCGCTCATGCCCTGAAGACCCCGTTCCGGCTCGGCTCCGATACCGCGCAGCGTGGTATGGAGACGAGCCTCATCGAACGGTTCCTCTATCCCAAGCTGGGCCCAGGACAAATGTGGGAAGAAGTCGCCAAGCGCGTTGCCGCGCTCGGCGGCGAGATCCATCTGCACCATCGCGTCATCGGCGTCGAGCGCAGCGACACCCAGATCGAGGCAATCACGGTGCGCGACGAATCCTCGGGTCAGAGTCGTCGTGTCGCCTGCGATCATTTCGTCTCGACGATGCCCGTGCGGGAGCTCGCCGCGATGTTGCACCCGGACGACGCGTCGGTCGTGCGCATCGCCGATCTCCTCCCCTACCGGGATTTCATGACCGCGGGTCTGCTGGTGCGCCGGATGCGCCCGATCGCCGGACGGCCGGATGCGAGCGCCGCGCGTAACGGCATGCCGCCGGACAATTGGATCTATATCCAAGAACCGGACGTCAAGATCGGACGGTTGCAGGTTTTCAACAACTGGAGCCCGGCGATGGTCGCCGACCCGACGACGATTTGGTTGGGTCTGGAATACTTCTGCCGGGAGGGCGACGAGCTCTGGTCCATGGCCGACGACGGCTTTCTGGCATTCGCCGCCGGGGAGCTCGAGAAAATAGGCCTGCTCGACCGGGGCGACGTGCTCGATGGGACCGTCGTGCGGGTGCCAAAGGCTTATCCCGCCTATTTCGGCGAATATGCTCACTTCGGCAAGGTCCGCGAGTACCTGGATCGCTACGGGAATCTCTACCCGGTCGGCCGCAACGGCATGCATCGCTACAACAATCAGGATCACTCGATGCTGGCGGCGAAGGGCGCGGTCGATTCGATACTCGGTCGCGGCGCCGGAAAATCCGCGATCTGGGATATCAATGCGGAGGACGCCTATCACGAGCAGATCGACGAGGTGGCCTGAGCTGGCGCCCGGCCGCGGCCATCCAGCCAGCCGGCTGACAAATTTTGTCAGCTACTGACCAGGCCTGCCCTAAGTGACGCGGGCCGCCGACATTTTTATGTTCAGTCGGACCGGGAAGAAGTTAGTTTTTGTTTTTAAATCATGCACTTAAAATCAGCTTCGGCCGTTGGCACAGCAATTGCTTCGTAGTAGCTCACTGGCGCAAGCCGTTGTGTTTGAGCTCAGTAGATCTATTCAATCCAGGAGTCCATCAATGCTTAAGCAGGTACAAAAGGGTTTCACCCTCATCGAATTGATGATCGTCGTGGCGATCATCGGCATCTTGGCCGCGATCGCGATCCCGGCGTATCAGAACTACACGATCCGCGCCCAGGTGACGGAAGGCTTGTCTCTCGCCGACAGTTGGAAGACGGCGATTGCCGAGTACTACACCGAGAACGGCAGCTTCCCGAGCGCCTCGGCGGCTGCGGGCGGCACGGGCAGCATCGCGGTAACTGGTGCGACCTCGGGCAAGTACGTGACCAGCGTCAACGTCACCACCGGCGGCGCGGTGCTGATCACCTACGGCAACCAGGCGAACAATGCGATCAGCGGCAGCACGCTGGCGCTGAACCCCGGCACGGACTCGGCCGGCGACGTGATCTGGATTTGCGGTTCCGCCGCGACCCCGACCGGCGTCTCGAAGAACGGCTCGGGCGCGACGACCGTGTTGGCCCAGTACTTGCCGGCCTCCTGCCACGCCTAATCGGCGGGCCATCGCGGAGTCGAGCGAATTTGGGCTTGCACGCACTGGAAGCCCCTCCCTCGAGGGGCTTCTTTTTGGAAGAGCTTTGGAAGAGCATGGTCGTGGGATACTTTTACGAGATTTAAGATAAACCGAGACGGAGACACGGGTACCGATATGAATCGCATACAAAGAGGTTTCACGCTGATCGAGTTGATGATCGTGGTTGCGATCATCGGCATCCTTGCGGCGATTGCGATACCCGCCTATCAGAACTACACGATCCGCGCCCAAGTCAGCGAGGGGCTTTCCCTGGCGGACAGCTGGGAATCGCTGGTCGGGGAATACTACGCATTCAACGGCAGCTTTCCGACGACTTCGAGCGCCACGGGTGGCGCGGGCGCCGTCGCCGTCACCGGCGCGACCTCGGGGAAGTACGTTACATCGGTCGCGGTCACGACGGGTGGCTCCGTGCTGATCACGTACGGCAATCAAGCCAACAAGTCCATCAGCGGCAGCACCCTGGCACTGAACCCCGGCACCGACACGGGCGGCGACGTGATTTGGATTTGCGGCTCTGCCGCGACGCCTACGGGCGTGAGCAAGAGCGGCGCCGGGGCGACCACCGTTCTGGCGCAGTACCTGCCTTCTTCCTGCCACTCCTGATTTGGGCCGGGTCGGCGGGCACCGCCGACGCTCGGCACTTCCCCGTGGATCCGCGCCCCGCTTCGCTCACCTGACCCCGAATCGCGACGACTTTACCTTCGTCGCGCGACCGTGATAATGGGACCGATATCACGCAGCACGGCCGACCGGATGTGCGAACATAATGCGAAGGATGCCCCCAGTTCATCGAGAAGCCTCACGCTCATGAATCGCCCAAGCCCATGAATGACAACGTCTTAGCAAGCTCGGTCCCGGGTACCGCGCGCACCAGCCTGGGCGGCCTGGCGCAGCGTTTGGTGCAGGATGGTTTGTTGGACGAAACCGCGATGCAAAGCGCCATTGCTCGCGCCAAGGAAAAGCACGCCAGCCTGGTCACCCACCTGGTCGAGGCCAAGCTGGCGACGGCCCGCGATATCGCGATCTCCGCCTCGCACGAGTTCGGCGTCCCCTTGCTGGACTTGGACGCGATCCTGCCGGACCCCGAATCGGTGCGCTTGGTCAGCGACAAGCTGCTGACCAAACACCGCGTCCTGCCGCTGATGCGCCGCGGCAAGCGATTGTTCCTCGCGGTGGCGGATCCGACCAACTTGCACGCGCTCGACGAGATTCGCTTCCAAACGTCGATGAGCATCGAGTTCGTCGTCGTCGAGGACGACAAGCTGCAGAAATCCGTCGATCGGGCGATCCACGAAGCCGAAGCGGTCATGCCCAGCCTGACCGATGATGACTTCGATCTCGAAAATCTCGAAGTCACGGGCGGGGACGAGGATCCGGCGGGCGATGCCCTGGCCCGTGACGACGTCGAGGACGCGCCCATCGTGCGCTTCGTCAACAAGATCATGCTCGACGCGATCAAGAAAGGCGCCTCGGACATCCACTTCGAACCTTACGAAAAGATTTTCCGGATACGCACGCGCCTGGACGGCGTCCTCAAAGAGGTCGCGTTGCCCCCGGTGCAGCTCGCCGTCAAACTCGTCGCCCGCCTCAAGGTCATGGCACGCCTCGACATCGCCGAGCGGCGCGTGCCGCAGGACGGTCGCATCAAGATGCGTCTGTCGAAGACCCGCGCGATCGATTTTCGCGTCAGCACCTGCCCCACCCTGTTCGGCGAGAAGGTCGTCGCCCGTATCCTCGATCCCTCGAGCGCCATGCTCGGCATCGACGCGCTGGGCTACGAACCGGTCCAGCGGGAGACTTATCTGCGCTATCTCGCCAAGCCGCAGGGGATGATCCTCGTGACGGGACCCACGGGCAGCGGCAAGACGGTGTCGCTGTACACGGGACTGAACATCTTGAACACCGAGGACTGCAACATCTCGACGGCGGAGGATCCGGCGGAAATCAATCTGCCCGGCATCAACCAGGTGAACGTCAATCCCAAAGTGGGATTGACGTTCGCGGCGGCGCTGCGCGCATTTTTGCGCCAGGATCCGGACGTGATCATGGTCGGCGAAATTCGCGACCTCGAGACCGCCGAGATCGCGATCAAGGCCTCGCAAACCGGCCACTTGGTGCTGTCCACGCTGCACACGAACGATGCGCCGCAAACCTTGACCCGACTCGTCGACATGGGCGTCAAGCCCTACGCGATCGCGACCTCGGTGAGCCTGATCATCGCCCAGCGCCTCGCGCGCAAGCTCTGCACGAACTGCAAACAATCGATCGAAATCCCGCCCGAAGCCCTGCGCAAGGAAGGCTTCGACGAAGCGGACATCCAGGCCGGCATCCGGGTCTACAAGGCGGTCGGCTGCAGCCTGTGTACCGACGGCTACAAGGGCCGGGTCGGCATCTATCAGGTCATGCCGGTCACGGAGCGCATCGGACGCATCATCATGGAGGGCGGCGGTGCGATGGACGTCGGCGACCAGGCGGCGAAGGACGGTATCTGGAACCTGCGGCGCTCGGGATTGGAGAAGGTCCGGGTCGGATTGACGAGTTTGGAAGAAATCAACAGCGTCACCATCGATTAGGTTTGGTGACCGCGAGGATCAGGTATGGCGGTATCGGCGACGGCGGCAAAAAAGGACACCCAGTTCATCTGGGAGGGCAAGGACAAGCGTGGCAACAAGGTGCGCGGCAAGGCGATCGCGGCCAACGAAGCCGCCTTGCGCGCCGATTTGCGCCGCCAGGGAGTGGCCGCGACCCGCGTCAAGACCTCGAGCAATCGCGGCGGCGGCAAGGTCACGAACGAAGACATCGCCGTGTTCAGCCGCCAGCTCGCGACCATGATGGCGGCGGGCATCCCGATGGTCCAGTCGTTCGAGATCATCGGCAACGGGCATGAAAAGCCCGCGATGCAAAAACTGGTATTGGACATCAAGGCGAACGTCGAGGGCGGCAGCACGCTCAAGGAGTCGCTGGCGAAACATCCCCTCTACTTCGACGACTTGTTCGTGAACCTCGTGGAAGCCGGCGAACAGGCGGGCGCCCTGGAAACCTTGCTCGACAAGATCGCCGGCTACAAGGAAAAGACCGAGGCCCTCAAGAAGAAGATCAAGAAGGCCTTGTTCTATCCGGCCGCGGTCTTGGTCGTCGCCGTGGTCGTGACGATCATCCTGTTGATTTTCGTGATTCCGCAGTTCGAGTCCCTGTTCAAGGGCTTCGGCGCCGAACTGCCCGCCTTTACGCAGATGGTCGTCAATCTCTCGCGCCTCGTGCAGGCCCAGGGCTGGTGGATGGCGATGGTGACCGGCGGGGCAATCTATGGTTTCCTGTATTTTCACAAGCGCTCGCGCACGCTGCAGCGGAACATGGATCGTCTGCTGCTGAAGTTCCCGATCATCGGGCCCATCATGGTCAAGGCGGCGATCGCTCGCTTCGCGCGCACCCTCTCGACGATGTTCGCCGCGGGCGTGCCGCTCGTCGAAGCGATGCAGTCGGTGGCCGGCGCGACCGGCAACATCGTCTACCAGGAGGCGACTCTGCGCATGAAGGACGAGGTGGCCACGGGTCAACGGCTGCAGCGCGCGATGGAAAACACGGGACTGTTCCCCAACATGGTCGTGCAAATGATCGCGGTCGGTGAGGAATCCGGATCGCTGGACGCGATGTCGGGCAAGGTCGCGGAGTTCTACGAGGCGGAAGTCGACGCGGCGGTCGACGGCATGTCCAGCCTGCTCGAACCCTTGATCATGGCCATACTCGGTGTCCTCGTCGGCGGCATGGTCATCGCGATGTACCTCCCGATCTTCAAGCTGGGTTCGGTCGTTTAAGGCATCTGCCGCCGGTCCGATGTTCGCAGATCTCGTCTCGATCTTCACGGACAGCGTCGGGCTGTTCGTCGCGTGCGCGTTCACGATCGGGCTCTTGGTCGGCAGCTTTTTGAACGTCGTGATCTACCGGCTACCGATCATGCTGGAGCGGGAGTGGCGCGCCCAGGCGGCGGAACTCGCCCAGGCCGGTCCGGGCGCCGGGGCGATCACCGGTCCGGGCGGCGGAGCGATGACCGCCCCGGCGACGGAGCCGCCGCGGGATTTCAACCTGCTGCGTCCGCGATCCGCCTGCCCCGCCTGCGGCGCGGCGATCACCGCGATGCAAAATGTTCCCGTCCTCAGCTGGCTGGTGCTACGCGGCCGCTGCGCGGCCTGTCACGCACGCATTTCCGCGCGCTACCCCGGTGTCGAACTGGCCACCGCGCTGCTGTCCGCCGCGGTCGCCTGGCACTTTGGGGTCACGTCCGCGACCGCCTGCGCGCTGTTGCTCACCTGGGCCCTGGTGGCGCTGACCGGTATCGACATCGATCACCAATTGCTCCCGGACGACATCACGCTGCCCCTGCTCTGGGCGGGCTTGCTCGCCGCGATCGTCATCGGTCCCCACGCCGGGTTCCCGCTGCCGGTCGCGCCGCGCGAAGCGATCCTCGGTGCCGTCGCCGGCTATTGCAGCCTGTGGCTGGTGTTTCACGTGTTCAAGCTGATCACCGGCAAAGAAGGCATGGGCTATGGGGACTTCAAATTATACGCGGCCCTCGGCGCCTGGCTCGGCTGGAAGGTGCTGCCGCTCGTGATCCTGTTGTCGGCCGCGACCGGTGCCGTGTTCGGGATCGCGATGATCGCGCTACGCGGCCGCGATCGGGCGGCGCCGATGCCTTTCGGCCCGTACCTCGCGGCGGCCGGATGGATCGCGATGCTGTACGGCGACACCTTGATCGACGGCTATCTGCACCTGAGCGGAATGAGGCACTAGCCGCGTGGACTCGCGACTGCGCATCGGTCTGACCGGCGGCATCGCGAGTGGCAAGAGTACGGTGGCCCGGCGATTCCAGGAACTCGGTGTGCCCGTGATCGACGCGGACACGGCGGCGCGCACGGTCGTCGCCGTGGGCACCCCGGGCCTCGCCGCGCTCATCGCACGCTTCGGACCCGGCGTGCTCGCCGACGACGGCGGCCTCGATCGCCGGCGGCTGCGCGATCTCGTGTTCGAGGACGCGCGGGCCAGACGCGATCTGGAAGGGCTGTTGCATCCGTTGATCCGAAGCGAGATGGAGCGCGCGGCCGAGCTTGCCGTCGGCCCCTATCTCGTCCTCGCGATCCCCCTGCTGATCGAGAATCTGCGCAGCGAACAAGCTGGCGGAAGCCGCGGCCGCGTGGACCGCATCCTCGTCGTCGATACCGAGGAGGCTCTGCAGCTCGAGCGACTCGCGCAGCGTGACGGCAGTTCGCCGGAGCAGGCCCGCGCCATCCTGGCGGCGCAGGCAAGCCGCGCGGAACGCGCCGCGCTGGCCGACGATTTGCTGTCGAATCTCGGCAGCGAGGCGGAACTGCGGACGGCCGTGGACCAGCTTCATGAACGCTATCTCGGCCTGGCGACGCGATATTCGCGTTGATCCGGGTTTACCGACCGGAGTCTCTGGATCAGAATACGGGGATGAACTCCAATCCGGACCCCCTCGCGGATGCCGCACCCGAACCGGCACCGATCGTTTACGAGCAGCCGCTCAATGAACGGATGCGCACCTTTTTGCGGCTCGAATTCCTCTACACCCAGGCGACCTATCATGCCGAGATGCCGAACGCCTGGAGCTCGCGCGCAGCGGTCGCCAGCCTGCTCGAGATCCTCGCCATCACCGCCCGCGGCGACTCGCGCAGCGACGTCCTCAAGGAACTCGAACGCCACGTGAACCTGCTGCGTGAGTATCAGACCAAGAGCGGCGTCGACCCCAGCCGCTTGAAGTCCTTGCTCGCGAATCTCTTGCAGCTGCGGGAGGAGTTGTCCAACGTCGGCGGCAATTTCATGGGACCGCTGCGCGACTCCGAATTCCTCAGTGCGATCAAGCATCGGAGCGCGATTCCCGGCGGCACCTGTGACTTCGACCTGCCCGATTATTCCTACTGGCTCAGCCGACCGCCGGAAGTGCGCACCCTGGAATTCAACAACTGGCTGACTTTGATCCGCCCGCTCTGCGACAGCATCTCCGAGTTGCTGTGGTTGACGCGCCAGAATGCGCGGCGCAAACCGGAAACGGCCGTCGGCGGTGTGTTCCAGCTGCAGTTCGACCGTGAGAACGCCTGCCAGCTCGTGCGCATCACGCTGCCCGCCGATACCGACCTGTTTCCGGAGATCAGCGGCAACCAACATCGCTGCACGATCCGTTTCTTGAACTGGACCGACGCGGCGCGGCGCCCGGTGCACGTCGAGGTGGACGTGCCGTTTTTGCTGACTTGCTGCACTTGACCGGCGGGACGCTGCGCCATGCCCGCGACCGTGAAATGCCCGACTTGCCGGCGCGCCGTGGAATGGTCGCCGGAATCCCTCCATCGGCCCTTTTGCAGTGATCGATGCCGCCTGATCGATCTCGGCGCCTGGCTCAGCGAGAAACATGCGATTCCCTCCGACGACGAGCCCGGCATGGAGGGGGAGTCGCAGCCCGCGAGCCCGCCCGAAAGTTGATCCCTCCATGAGCGGGACGGCACCGCGCGCCGCGCCACTGTCGATCGACCGTCTGTTCGACACGCCCGCTCTGGCGGGACCCACGATCATGGGGCTGCAGGTGGCGCCGGACGGATCGCGCATCACGTATTTGCGCGGCAGCGAGGAGAACAAGGACCGCCTCGATCTCTGGGAATATCGGATCGCCGAGGGCGAGGCGCGACTGCTCGTGGATGCGCGATTGCTCGCCTCCGCGTCGCAGCCTTTGTCCGACGAGGAGCGGGGGAGGCGGGAGCGGCTACGACAGGCGGCGCTCTCCGGTATTCTCGAGTATTCGTTCGCCCCGTCCGGCAGGGCACTGCTGTTTCCCAGCGACGGGAATCTCTTTTACTTCGACTTGGAGGCGCCGCCGGCGGGCGCGATGCGCGAGATCGCCCAGGGGCGCGGATTTGCGACCGACGCCTCGATCTCGCCGCTCGGACGCTACGTCGCCTATGTGCGCGATCAAAACCTGCTGGTCTTCGATCTGGCCGCCGACGCGGAAATGGCGATCACCAGGGACGGTGGCGGTGCGCTCAAATACGGGCTGGCGGAATTCGTGGCCCAGGAAGAGATGGGGCGCAGCACGGGTTACTGGTGGTCGCCCGACGACCGGCACATCGCTTTCGCCCGCGTCGACGAGAGCCCCATCCCCCTGACCCAGCGCTTCGAGATCGCGGCGGACAACGTGGCCACGTTCGCGCAGCGCTATCCGGCCGCCGGCACGGCCAACGCCCGCGTGACGCTCGGGGTCGCCGATCTCGCCACCGGCGCGATCACCTGGCTCGATCTCGGCGCCGAGGATTACTACGTCGCCCGCGTCGACTGGCTCGCCGATGGCCTCACCCTCGCCGTGCAAAGACAGAGCCGCGATCAACAGCGACTGGATCTGCTGTTCTTCGATGTCGCGAGCGCGGGCGCCACGCGGATCCTCAGCGAGACCGCCGCGACCTGGATCGAACTGCATGACGAGCTGACCCTCCTGAAACGATCCGCGGAATTCATCTGGGCGTCCATGCGCGACGGCCGGCAGCATCTGTACCTCTACGCCAATGACGGTCGCCTGATCCGGCCGCTGACGTCCGGCGACTGGTCCGTCGACGATTTTCGCGGCCGCGCCATCAAATGGGTCGACGAAGAGCGTCGCTTGATCTATTTCACGGCGACGCGGGATGGGCCCACGACGCGCAAACTCTACCGCGTCTCGTTTGCGGACGGGCCGGAAACGGAACCACAGAGGATCACCCCGGAGGACGGCGTCCATGCGATCACGATCGCACCGGGCGGTCAGTTCTTCCTGGACCAATTCACGAGCCGCGACCAGCCCCCGCGCGTCACCGTGCACCGGATCGACGGAGCGTTCAGCGCCTACCTGCTCGAGAACCGGCTCGACGCGACGCACCCCTATGCGCCCTACCTGGATACTCATTCGCGCCCGGAGTTCGGGACCCTGGTCGCCGCCGACGGGCAGCTGCTGCATTACCGCCTGTTCAGGCCCGCGGGCTTCGATCCCGCTCGACGCTATCCGGCGATCCTCGACGTGTACGGCGGCCCGGGTGTGCAGCGCGTGCTCGACGACTGGACCGGGAGTTCCTTCACGCAAATCCTCACCCGCGCCGGCTTCGTCGTCCTGCAGCTCGACAACCGCGGCAGCGCCTTTCGCGGGACGGCTTTCCAGGCGCCGATCCACCGCGAACTCGGGCTGGTCGAAGTCACCGATCAGGTGTTGGCGGCACGCTGGCTCGCATCGCAGGCCTACGTCGACCCCGATCGCATCGGCGTCTGGGGCTGGAGCTATGGCGGATATCTGACGCTGATGTTGATGTTCAAGGCGCCGGAGATCTTTCGCGCGGGCGTCGCCGGCGCACCCGTGACCGACTGGCGCTTGTACGACACGCATTATACCGAGCGCTACCTCGGAACGCCCGCGGACAACGCGGAGGGCTATGCCGCGAGCGCGGTCTTCCCTTACGTTCCCCAGTTGCAGGGCAGCCTGTTGGTGATCCACGGCATGGCCGACGACAACGTGCTCTTCCTGCACAGCACCAAGCTCTTTCGGCGTCTCCAAGATCTCGGCAAGCCCTTCGACGTCATGGTCTACCCCGGCGCCAAACACGGGCTGACTCGGCAGCCCGATGGGCGTCATGCGTATGCGACGATCCTGCGATTTTTCCGGTCGACCCTCGCCTCATGACTGAGGCGCGGCACGCGCCGCCGATCACGTCGTTCGCGCTCGCGACCGGGGCCGTGAGCGCAGCCGCGTGCCTGCAGACTTATTTGACGAGACGCGCCGGCGGCGCGGAACTCGACCTGGCGATCTTCGAGCGCTTATTCGCGTATACCGATGGCTGGGGCGCGGCGCTGCAGTTGCTGATCGTGGTGCTGGTCGCGCTCTCCCCTCGGGTTCGCGCGTACGGCGCGCGGCTCGCCTTGGCGATCGCGGAGCGGCCGGTGGCGACGGCGGTGGCGGCGGTCGTCGTGTTCGCGATCGGTGCGAAACTCGCCTACCACGCGATTCCCTTCGCCATGGACGAGTCGGCACCCCTTGCGCAGGCGCATGCGTTCGCGCAGGGCCATCTGTCCTGGGTGCTGCCGGTGGATCTGCTCGACCGCATGATCCCCCCCGGCTTTCGCCACTATTTCTTCGCGATCGACCCGGCAACGGGCCGGGTCGCGAGCATGTATTGGCCCGGTTTCGCCGCCCTGCTCGCACCCTTCGCGTGGGCGCAAGTGCCCTGGTTGTTGAATCCTCTGCTGGGGGGCGCGACGCTCCTGCTGCTGCACGCGTTCGGCTCGCGCCATTTCCAGAGCCGCGAGGCGGGGGGTTGGGCCGTGCTCCTCGCCCTGGCATCCCCGGAGTTCACGGTCAATGCCCTGTCCCTGTACTCCATGCCGGCGCACCTGCTGTTCAATCTCGGGTTCGCGTGGCTGCTGCTCGACGGCCGGACGACGCGTGCCTTCGTGGCGGGGCTGCTGGGCGGGTGGGCCTTGGTCCTGCACAACCCCGTTCCTCATGCCCTGTTCGCGGCTCCCTGGCTGCTCTGGCTGGCCCTCCACCGACGGCGCTGGCCGGCGCTGCTCGCCGTGGCGATCGGTTACCTGCCCATCGGACTCGGCGTCGGCTTTGCCTGGCCGGCCTATCTCGCGGGAATCGGGCCGAAGGGGGTGTCGGTCGCGGCGCCGTCCGCCACCGGCCTCGGGCAGATGGTCCTGGACATGGCGTCGAAGGCCTTCCGGCTGCCGGACCACGCGGTCATCGGCGCACGATTACTCGCGAGCTGGAAAATCTGGATCTGGAGCATGCCCGGGCTGCTTCTCCTCGCGGTCGGCGGCGCGCGCATCATCCGGGGGCCGGTGCTGCTGCTGGCGGCCTCGGCGGCCCTGACCTATGGTGTCTATTGGTTCGTGCCGTTCGATCAAGGACATGGCTGGGGTTATCGGTATTTTCATTCCGCCTGGGGCGTGCTGCCTCTGTACGGCGCGGCATTCGTCGCCGGTCAGCCGCTGGGCCGTGACGAGGGTCGCGCCTGGCGCCACTGGATCGGCGGCATCGCGTTGCTCAGCACGCTTTTTTGCACGGCGCTGCGCTTCGGCCAGGTCGATGCCATCATCGGCAGGCATCTGGCGCAGAAGATCAGCGTCCCCGACGGAGGAAAATGGGTCGTGTTCGTCCGCTTCCAACCCGGTCTCTACACCTGGGACATGATCCAGAACATGCCGGGCGACGTCCACCAGATCACGCTCATGAGCTTCGGCACGGTCGCCGACGAGCGCTTGATGGCCGGCGCCTTCCCAGGGTATCGGCTTGCCGCGGCGGATGCGCGCGGCAGCCTGTGGCAGTCCGTCCCGTGACGGCGATTCCGTCCCGGGAGTCTCTGGAGCTGACCGTGTTGATGCCCTGCCTCAACGAAGCCCTCACCGTCGAGGTGTGTGTCGCCAAGGCGCTGACCTATTTGAAGAAGCGCGGCATCGCGGGGGAGGTCCTCGTCGCCGACAATGGGTCGACCGACGGGTCGCGTCAGCTGGCCGTCGCCGCGGGCGCCCGCGTAATCGAGGTGGCGGACAAGGGCTACGGGGCTGCCCTGTCGGGAGGGATCCGGGCCGCGCAGGGACGCTACGTCATCATGGGTGATGCCGATGATTCCTACGATTTCACCGACCTCGATGCGTTCTTGGATCGGCTGCGACAGGGCTTCGATCTCGTCATGGGCAATCGGTTCCAGGGCGGGATTGAACCGGGGGCGATGCCTCTGCTCAACCGCTACCTCGGCAACCCGGTGCTCTCGTTCATCGGCAGAACGCTGTTTTCCTCGCCGATCGGCGATTTCCACTGTGGCATGCGCGGCTTCGATCGTCGCGCGATCCTCGACTTGAATCTTCGCGCCGCCGGCATGGAGTTCGCGAGCGAGATGGTCGTCAAGGCGTCGCTGGCACGACTCAACATCGCGGAGGTCCCGACCACGCTGAGCCCGGACGGGCGACGACGCGCTCCGCATCTGCGGCCCTGGCGGGACGGCTGGCGGCACTTGCGCTACATGCTGTTACGCAGCCCGCAGTGGCTGTTTCTCTATCCGGGATTGGGATTGGCCGTCACCGGATTCGTGGGGACGGTCATCCTGGCGCGGGCCCCCGTGAGGCTTCCCGGCCTCTTCACCTTGGACATCAACAGCCTCCTGTACTTTGCGATCGCCGCGATGCTCGGCGTGCAGATCGTTTTTTTCGGCTTGTTCGCGCTGGCGATTGCCCGGAGAATGCAGCTGAGTATCGCGCGCGGCCTGCCCGAGACGCTGTTGCGTTGGGCATCGCTCGACGCTGCGATCCTCGTGGGCCTCTGCTTGGCGGCCGCGGGCCTCGGCGGAGCCGCTTATGCGATCCTGCAGTGGGGTCACTCGTCCTTCGGAGCGCTCGTGCCGAGCGAAATGATGCGGATCACGATCCCGGCGGTCATGACCCTCGCGGTCGGAACCCAGATCGTTTTCGGGGGGTTCTTGCTGGGTTTCATCGAGATCGATTGACGGTCATGCCAACCAAACTCTTGAGTCTCGCCGTCGCGGTCAACGCCGTGCTGGGTCAACTCCTGCTCAAGTACGCCTTGTCGACGGTCGGGGGGCGCCCGAGTTTCGCGGAGTTACCGCGGTTCCTGTCACAGGCGATCATCTCGCCGTGGATGTACGTGTCGCTCGCCGTGCAAGCCTTGGGCTATTTCCTCTGGATGATGCTGATTTCGCGGGAGAAGCTCGGCGTCGCCACGGCCAGCGTGGGCGCCGGTTTTTATCTGCTGATGCCGCTCTGCGCCTGGGCGCTCTATGGAGAGGCGCTCTCCACCCTGCAATGGCTCGGCATCGTGCTGATCACGATCGGCGTGACCTGCGTGAGCTTGAATGCGCTCTGAGGCCTGCACGAGAAACGCGAGATTGTTCCACCACGGGGCAACTCGGGCTTGCTGGATCGGGCTGCCGGGGCCGAAACTCGCGACGAGCTGCTCACGCATCTCCTCGGCGCTCATGTAACTGACCCGGTCTCCCGTGAGCCAGCGGTCCGAGGCGTGGCAAAGCCAGTGGATGAGACTGCGGTTGCGCTGCCAGTCCTTGAAGACGAAGACCCCTTGCGGCGCCGTGCAAACGCTCACGGCGTCCAACAAGCTCCGCCTTTGCCCGGGGGGAACATGATGCAGGACGTCGCTCAGGATGACCAGATCGTAGCTCGCGGCGTGTTGCCTGCCGATCTCCTGCACCGTGCTGCATACGAAGCGAACGCGAGACGGATTGCCTCGGAACAGCCGGCCGAGGCGGGGCGTTACGTCGATCGCCGTGATGCTCGCCTGCGGATAAGCGATACACAGTTTTTCGGTGACGGCGCCCTCGCCGCAGCCGACTTCGAGTATGCGGGTGGCGTCCGGTCGCCAGCGCAGCAGCAACGCGATCAGCGCGTCGAGATCCAGATAGAGCGAACGGTAGGCATCGGCGATCCGCGGCTCGAGCGGACCGAACAGCCGGCGCACCAAGGGACCTGGCTTCATGCGGCTGCGGTCCGGCCGGCCCTGAGGCGCGGCAGCAGGCGCTCGACGATCCGCGAATCTCGCCAATAGCGCCGGACGCCGACAGGTCCGAGGCAGGCGAGCTCGAACAGCGCCGCGAGCAGCGCCCGGTAACGGCCGCGCGAGGCCGAGGCGAGCCCGCTGTTCACGGCGATCGAGACTCGCGCGACCCGTTCGATCGCCGGCCGCGCAGCGGGCGCGAGCCGCGGCAGGTGCCGCGCGAGAACGGTGTCCATTTGCTGCCGAAAATCCGCGGCATCGAGACTGCCGGTGACGGTGAGGGAGTCCGGATGGAGACGAAACCCGACGGTGACCGCGTCCCGATAGGGCACGGGACCGAGCGAGGCGAGTTTGAGCCACAGGTCCCAATCGGCCGTGTACCAGAGACTCTCGTCGATCCCGCCGCAGGCGAGCCAGGCGTCCTTGCGAAAAATCGGCGCCGGCGCGGCGATGAAGTTCTGCACCAACAGGCGCTCGATGAGCAGCGCGGATGCCGAGTCGCGACCCGGAGCGAGGGGACATCGCCAGATGCCGAGGGGGCGACCGCCGCCGTCGATGAAGGCGGCGGGAGCGAGCTGCAGGGCGCAGTGCGGCGAGTCCCTGATCCATGTGCGTACGCTCTCGCTGCGCCCCGGTAACCAGACGTCGTCCACGCCCAGCCAGCACACATGCGCAGCCGCGGCCATCGCGACACCGAAGTTGGTCTTCGCCTGCCAGGATGGCAGATCGGCACGATCGAAAATGCGGATCCGGATTTTATCCGTGTAGCACGCGGCCTGATCGCGGGTTACCCGGGAAGGGCCCGAGTCGATCAGCAGCACTTCGACACCCTCGTGAGGCTCGCGGGCGATCGACGAGAGTGCCGAGTCGATCCACCGTTCCCCGCGGAAAGAGGGGATCACGACGCTCAGCCAGGTCGGGCCGTCCTGCGTGTTCAATCGGGCGCCTGCCCGGGCACGCGCCTGCCCGCGGCGAAAAACGCATCGCGTCGGTCGGGTTGAAATTGCTCGGACCAGAACGAGCGTTGCGGCGCGTAGCCGGGCCAGCGTATCCCCATCACGTCGGCGAGCGAGTAGAAGAAGTCATGCGTACGGACCAGTTTGTCACGGTTCGTCGCCAATGCCATCACCTTGTCGGGATTTGCCTTCCTGAACGCGTCGTTCATCCAGACGAAGGCGGGGATCGCGAACGACCCCTTCGTGTAGACCGGAAATCCGTGTCCGCTCTCGCCATCGAGCGACGGCAGTTCCTCACCGTGATCGGCGAGGTAGGTGATCGTGACCGGAACCGTCAAGGGTCGCACCGCCTCGATGATCTGTTGCAGGAACCAGTCCATGTACAGGAGGCTGTTGTCGTAGGTATCGAGCAATTCCTGATCCGACGCGCCGATGAAGGCGGGATGGCCCGGACGGCCGAACTTGGCGAAGGACGGCGGATAGCGATAGGAATAGCCCGTGTGCGAGCCGAAGGTATGCAGGGCGATGAACTGCGGAACGCCGGCCAGGGCGAGTTGCCGGGTGAAAGCCGGCGTCAAAATGCCGTCGGGCGGCGAGGTGCGCAGGATGGTCACCTCGGCCGAGTGCGGATAGACCGCAGTGTCGGCCGCCATGCCCACCATGTAGGAGATCGACGCATCGTTGTTGACGAGCCAGGTCGTGTGATAGCCCGCTTCCTTCGCCAGATCAACGAGATTGCCGCGAAAATGGCGGCCGTCGAAATCATCGGGCGACGTGCCGGTCAACAGGATCGGCACCGCGCAGACCGTCGTATTGCCATCGCTGACCGCGTTGCCGAAGACGACGAGTTCCCGGGAGATCGACTGCAAGTAGGGTGTCGTCGCTCTTCCATAGCCGTAGAGCGACCAGGAGTCGCGCCGCGAACTCTCGCCGATGATCAGGATATGAATCCCCACCGCGGACACCCGGGAGGCTCCGTAGGGGACTTTGGAGTCGTACGCACCCCGGACCGTCTCAACGGCCTCCGCCAACGGTTCGCGGACGAACACCGCGGTGGCCGGCAACGGGTGGACCGCAAGACCGGTGACGAATTCGACCGGTCGGGTCGCCGCGATCGCGGCCAGCACGCCGAACGCGCCGATTGCGACGCGGCGCAGTTTCCGATCCTGAAAGTCGATACGGCTTTGCCGCGGCAGACGGAGCACGACGGCCCCGTACACGACCACGATCGCCAGCAACGCCCACAGGAGGCGCTGGTACTGCCACAGCGCGAAGAACTGGAGGATCTCGTCCCATGAACTCGTCACGAGGACGAAGGCGATCGGATAGCTGGGCAGGCCGCCCTGCACGAAGGCATAGACGTCGAAGACCAGCGCGAGGAACAGCAAGGGTGCTTGCAGCAGCAAGAGGCCGCGCAGGGATCGCGTCAGCGCGGCGGCCAAGCCGACGAGCAGGATGGCGGCGATCGCGTAACCCGCCGCGGCCGGCAAACTCTGGTGAACCGCCAGCCAGCCCGCCATCGCAGCGTACGGCGCCACGAGCAGGAAACACGCGGCCAAGGCTCGATGACGCGGATTCGGCATGACCTCGATCATAGAATCCCCCGCCCACCCGACGCGTGATCTGGATCGCGCCGCGCACACCGCGGGCGATCTAGTCGCTGATTCCCGTCGCCTCCGGCAACATCAAGGCCGCGACGATCGGGGCATCGGCCGGCAACAAGCCGGCCTCCGTTAATTCCAACCGCGGGCACCAGCGCAGCGTCTGGCCGTCGAGGCCGGCGGGGACTCCCTCGTAGCGGCTGACGATCCAGACGTCGAGCAGGATGTCGCGTTCGGGATAGGCATGCCGGACCTGCATCAGCGGTCGCGCAGTGACGACCCGGATGCCGAGTTCCTCCTGCAGTTCCCGGCTCAGCGCTTCCTGACGCGTCTCACCGACTTCGAGTTTGCCGCCGGGAAACTCCCAACCGCCCGCCAGATGCTTCCCGGGCGGTCGCTGAGCGAGCAGCACCCGGCGCTGCGCGTCGCTCAGCACGCCGGCCACGACGTGCACGAGGGGCCTGTCCCGCGTTCCGGTCACGGTCCCGCCGCTGCCGCTCGACGAGTCGTCGGCGCTCAACCGTTTGCTTGCTGCAAGGCGCCGTGGCAATGCTTGAACTTGCGTCCCGAACCACAGGGACAGGGTTCGTTGCGCCCGACCTTCGGAACGCCCCGCACGGTGGGACCACCCGGACCCGCATCGACGCCGGTAAAATCCGTCGGCGCCGATGCGACCAGGGAGGGCTCGCCGGGAGCGGCGGCCGGCGGCGCATTGATCGGCGACTGCGCCTCTTCATGTTGGAATTGCAGGGCGCGGGCGAGCCGCTGTTGCCGCTCCAGCTCCTCGCGCTCGATCTCGGCCTGATTGCGGACCTGGATCTTGGAGACGGTCGTGATCGTGTCGTACTTGATGCGGTCCAACATCGCGGAAAACAGTTCGAAGGCCTCGCGCTTGTACTCCTGCTTCGGATTCTTCTGCGCGTAGCTGCGCAGGAAGATCCCCTGGCGCATGTAGTCCATCGCCGCCAGATGCTCGCGCCAGTGCGTGTCGAGGGTTTGCAGCATGACCTGCTTCTCGATGTGGCGCATCAGTTCCGCGCCCAAGTCCCTGCGCTTCGCGTCGTAGGCCTCGACGAGCGAGGTCAGCAGCTTCTTCTTGAGCGCGGAACCGTCACCGGCCTCCTCGCTCTTGACCCAATCCGCAATCGGCGGTTGAGCCGCGAAATCGCGCGCGAGGGTGGATTCCAGCCCGGGCACGTCCCATTGATCCTCGGGCGCGCCGCCGGGCAGGTATTGATCGACCAGCTGGTCCACGACCTCCTCGCGGATGCCGACGACCGCCTCGGTGACGTCCTCGGCGCTCATCAGGTCGGTGCGCTGCTGGTAGATGACCTTGCGCTGGTCGTTCGCGACGTCGTCGTACTCGAGCACCTGCTTTCGCGCGTCGAAATTATGCTGCTCGACGCGTCGCTGCGCCCGCTCGATCTGGCGCGTGAGCATGCCGCTCTCGATCGCCTCGCCGGCTTTCATGCCGACGCGCGTCATGAGGGCTTTCATGCGCGTCGGATCGCCGAAGATGCGCATCAGATTGTCTTCCAGCGACAGATAGAACCGGCTGGAGCCGGGGTCGCCCTGACGCCCGGAACGGCCGCGCAGCTGATTGTCGATGCGTCTGGACTCGTGACGTTCGGTGCCGATGATGTGCAGGCCGCCCGCGGCGAGCACCTGATCGTGCCGCTTCTGCCAGTCCTCGCGAATTTGACGCAACTGCTCCTCGTTCGGATTCTCGAGGGCGTCGATCTGCGTCCGCGGGCTGCCGCCGAGCACGATGTCGGTGCCGCGACCGGCCATGTTCGTCGCGATCGTGACCGCACCGGGCCGGCCGGCTTCGGCGACGATGTGCGCCTCCCGCTCGTGCTGTTTGGCGTTCAGAACCTCGTGCGGGATCTTGGCCGCGCTGAGCAGTTTGCCCAGGCGCTCCGAGGTCTCGATCGACGTGGTGCCGACGAGCACGGGCTGGGCGCGCTGCACGCAGTCCTCGATGTCCTCCAGGATCGCCTGGAACTTGTCTCCCTCGGACAGGAACACCAGATCCGATTTATCCTGCCGGATCATCGGCTTGTGGGTCGGGATCACGAGGACCTCCAGACCGTAGATCTCCTGGAATTCGAAAGCCTCGGTGTCGGCGGTGCCGGTCATCCCCGAGAGTTTCGCGTACAGGCGGAAGAAGTTTTGGAACGTGATCGAGGCGACGGTCTGGTTTTCCTCGCGGACCTTCACCCCCTCCTTCGCCTCCACGGCCTGGTGAAGTCCGTCGGACCAGCGGCGGCCTTGCATCGTGCGGCCCGTGAACTCGTCGACGATGATGACCTCGCCCCCGCGGACGATGTACTCGACGTCGCGCTTGTAGAGCGCATGCGCGCGCAGCGCCGCGTTCAGATGATGCATCAGCCGGATGTTGGTCGCGTCGTAGAGGCTCTCACCTTCGCGCAGCAGACCGATCTCGGCCATCAGCTCCTCGACCTTCTGATGGCCGTCTTCGGTCAAGGTGGCCTGTTTGGTCTTCTCGTCGACGGCGTAGTCGCCGGGGCCGTCTTCATCCTCCTGTTTCGCGAGACGGGGGATGAGTGCATTGATCTTGATGTACAGCTCGGTGCTCTCTTCCGCCGGCCCGGAGATGATCAGGGGCGTGCGCGCCTCGTCGATGAGGATCGAATCGACTTCGTCGATGATCGCGAAGGCGAGTTTGCGCTGGACGCGGTCCTCGAGATTGAACGCGAGGTTGTCCCGCAGGTAATCGAAACCGAATTCGTTGTTGGTTCCGTACGTGATGTCGCAGGCGTAGGCGGCGCGCTTCTCGGTCGGCGACTGGGCATTCTTGATGACCCCGACCTCGAGTCCGAGAAAGCGGAACACGGGAGCCATCCACTCCGAGTCGCGGGTCGCCAGATACTCGTTGACCGTCACGACGTGCACGCCCTCGCCGGTCAGCGCATTCAAGTACGCCGGCAGCGTGGACATCAGGGTCTTGCCCTCGCCGGTACGCATCTCGGCGATCTTGCCGGAATTCAAGGCGAGGCCGCCGATCATCTGGACGTCGAAGTGACGAAGTCCCAGCTTGCGACGCGAGGCTTCGCGAACCAGGGCGAATGCCTCGGGGACGAGGTCGTCCAACGGCGTGCCGGCCGCGAAACGGGCTTTCAATTCGCGCGTCTTCTCGGGGAACTGTGCGTCGGGCAACTCGCTCAACGCGGGCTCGAGGGCATTGATGGCCGCAACGGTACGCGTCAATTCCTTGACGAGACGCTGGTTACGGCTGCCGAATATGTTCGTCAGAAACTTCCACACGCGAGGGAGTCCTTAAAAAACTAAGTATTGTACGGGTAGACCGGGGGGGCGGGAAATCGTTTCGGCAGCGTCGCGCCGGGCTGTCGTCGCGAACCTGCCTGGCAGGTCACAATGAGGGTGGCGGCGGGAAAATCCAGCGCCGCCCTCAGCGATCCTCGCCGATGAAACGCAGCGGATCGACCTGAACGCCGTTCTTGAGGACCTCGAAGTGCAGGTGCGGGCCGGTCGAGTGCCCCGTCGATCCGATCAGGGCGACTTCCTGGCCTTTGCGGATCATCTCGCCCTCACTGACCAGCAGTTTCTCGTTGTGCGCGTACCGGGTCGTCATGCCATTGCCATGATTGACCTCGACCATGAGACCGTATCCGGACCGCTCCCCGGCATAGGTCACGAGGCCGGCGGCCACCGAGATCACGTGCGTGCCCTCGGGCGCCGCGAAATCGACGCCCTTGTGGTTCGCGGAGAAACCCGTGAACGGATCGGCGCGATCGCCGAAGTACGACGAGATGAATCCTTCCTGGACCGGGCGGCCTTCCGGGTAGACCTGTTTGTTCAATTCGCGGGTCAGAATGAGGTTTTCGAGCACCCCCAACTGTTGTTCACGGCTCGAAAGCTGATTCTGCAGGTCGTCGACCATCGCGGTCAGGCTGGGAATCTGCGCCGGTTGCCCGTCGGCCCCCCCTTCGCCGCCCATCGCCGGCGGATTGCCGAAATCGAATTCCCCGTCGTTGATGTTCGCCATCCGCGTCAGGCGCCTTCCGAGGGCGTCGAGCCGAATCACGTTGGCGTTCATCTGACCGACCCGCATCGCCAGGGCGTTGACCTTCTCCTGCAGGACCTGGCGGGTGTTCTCGATCTGCTCTTTTTGGCGCAGGAGTTCCGCGGACCAGTTACCGAGCTGATCGATCGGGCTCACGGCACCGCGCTTCAAGCCCAAGCTCATGCCGAAGGAGAACGCGCCGCCGACGATCAGGAATACGACCGCGAGCGCCGCGACGACGACGAGTGGCTGCCGCAGGTCGAATTGTTTAACGCGACCCGAGGTTCGGCCGACGAAAATGACGTTCATTGGGAGCTTTCCGACGCTGTACTGGCGTTATTCAACTGGTGAGACCCCGCTGTCATAGCTTCATGCTGAGCAGTAGACCGGTGGCTTTGCGTCCCCGCCTTTCGGTGGGTATGCCCTTGGCAGTCGGGCTAGACTATGCAGAAAAAGGCGACTCGAAACAAGGATTTCCGCACGATTTTGCGAATCCGGCACGGTGCCTTCAAGGGTCCTGCGATGCAAAAATTTAGGCCTCTCAGTGAGTTACTCCAGATACCTGACAAAGTGCTTGGAACCTTGTCAACCCGCCTGCGCGACCGCGCCGAATTGCTTGTTGCGGTGCAAAGTGCTTTGCCCGCCCGGTTGGCCGCCGAGGTTTTGAGCGCCGGACTCGAAGGCGGGCGGCTCACGCTCGGGGTCTCGAGTGCCGCATGGGCCGCCCGCATCCGCTACTTGACCAATGACCTCCGCAAAACGGTCGGATCCAGCACGCGCACGACGATCGTCTCGGTACGCCTCCGGGTGGTACCGGCGGCCGGCTAGGCGCCTGGGGATCGGGGTGGCCGGCGAGGCGCGGTCGGCTAGGCGCGGCCGGCTAGGCGCCCGGGGATCGGGGGGTAGCCGGCGAGGCGCGGCCGGCTAGGCGCGGCCGGCTAAGCGTTGACCGCCGCCGGTACGTAGGAGATCGGCGCGTCCTTGAGACTTTCGAACGTCACTTCTTCCCAGGCGCTCTCCTGGTTGATCAGGGTCCGCAGCAATTTGTTGTTGAGCGCATGACCGGATTTGAAGCCGCTGAATTCTCCGATCAGGCTGTGGCCGAGTAAATAGAGGTCGCCGATCGCATCGAGGATCTTGTGTTTGACGAACTCGTCTTCGTAGCGCAAACCGTCCTCGTTGAGGATGCCGGTATCGTCCAGCACGATCGCGTTGTCCATGTTGCCGCCGAGCGCCAGATTGCGCGACCGCAGACTCTCGATGTCGCGCATGAAGCCGAAGGTGCGGGCCCGGCTGATTTCCCGCAAAAATGAGGTCGTGGAGAAATCCATGGTCGCGACCTGGGTATGATTCTTGAAAGTCGGATGGTTGAACTCGATCTCGAAGTTCACCTTGAACCCGTTGTACGGGTCGAAACGTGCCCATTTGTCGCCGTCTTCGACGCGGACCGATTCCAGGATACGGATGAAGCGCTTCGGCGCCTTTTGCTCCTCGATTCCCGCCGACTGCAACAGAAAAACGAACGGTCCCGCGCTGCCATCCATGATCGGCACCTCGGCCGCGCTGAGCTCGATCACCGCATTGTCGATGCCGAGACCGGCGAGCGCCGAGAGCAGGTGCTCGACCGTGGAGATTTTCACCTCGCCCTTGTGCAAGGTCGTGCCCAGAGTGGTTTCCCCGACATGCTCTGCGTGCGCTTGGATGTCGACGGACTGCTCCAAATCGGTGCGCCGAAAGACGATGCCCGTATCCGGCAAGGCCGGTCGCAGGGTCATGAGGATCTTCTTCCCCGTATGCAGACCCACGCCGGAGGCGCGGATCGAGTTTTTCAATGTGCGTTGGTTGAGCATCTTTATGATTCTATTGGAAAGGTCCGTCCCGCCGGTCTAAAGACCCGCAAAGGTACCACAGGGTTCCAAAAACCCGCCCAAAACTGCGCCCCGGCGAACCGGGGCGCAAAGCAGGGAATGTTCCTCGTCAAACCGGTGGCGCCGCGGGCGCGCCGCCCCAGGTCCTTCAATCGGCCTGGCGGCGCAGGAACGCCGGGATGTCGAGATATTCCTCGCTCTCGAGTTCCGCGCGCAGGCCGTCGCCGACGGCGCGTTGGCGTTGCACCGTGGGCTTGTCGAGCGCCGCGTAATCGGTCGCCGCCAGGGGCGAGCGCTGTCGCACGACCCGAATATTCGGCTGCGGCGGCGCGATCTGCGGACTGAGCGGTTGCGGCGCCGCCTTCGCCACGGGGCGCCCCAAGCCGGTGGCCACGACGGTCACGCGGATCTGGTTGGTCATTTCCGGATCGATGACGGTGCCGACGACGACGGTCGCATCGTCCGAGGCGAACTGCTTGATGACGTTGCCGACCTCCTGGAATTCGCCGATCGACAGGTCCATGCCGGCGGTGACGTTGACGAGGATGCCCTGGGCGCCCGCGAGATTGATGTCCTCGAGCAAGGGACTGGAGATCGCCGCCTCGGCCGCCTCGCGCGCGCGGTCGTCTCCGGAGGCGGAGCCCGAACCCATCATCGCCATCCCGGTTTCCGACATCACGGTGCGCACGTCGGCGAAATCGACGTTGATGAGTCCCGGGCGGGTGATCAGTTCCGCGATACCCTGAACCGCCCCCTGCAGGACGGTGTTGGCGGCTTTGAATGCATCGAGCAGCGTCGTCGTGCTGCCGAGAACGGACAGCAGCTTCTGATTCGGGATCGTGATCAGCGAATCGACGTACTTCGAGAGTTCGAGCATGCCTTGATCCGCGACGCGCGAACGCTTGTTGCCCTCCATCTCGAAGGGTTTCGTGACCACGGCGACGGTGAGGATGCCGAGTTCCTTCGCAACCTGGGCGACGACCGGCGCCGCGCCGGTGCCCGTGCCACCGCCCATGCCCGCGGTGATGAACAGCATGTCGCAGCCCTCGATGAGCTCGATGATGCGGTCACGATCTTCCATGGCGGCCTGCCGGCCGACTTCCGGGTCCGCGCCGGCGCCGAGGCCCTTCGTGATGTTGCAGCCGATTTGCAGGGCGGTGCGCACCTTGGAGTGCTTGAGCGCCTGCGCGTCGGTGTTGATGCAGATGAAGTCCACGCCCTCGAGACCGGCCTGAACCATGTGCGAGACGGCGTTGCCGCCGCCGCCGCCCACTCCGAGGACCTTGATGATCGCGTTTTGACTGTAAGAGTCCATGAGTTCGAACATTCCAATGCTCCTTACGTGATGTTTTTTCTAAAAATTGCCCTGAAACCAAGCTTTCATTCGTTCAAAGATGCTCTTCACGCCGCCCGACAGCAGCGGCGGCGCGGCGCGGTGCTGATCGAGATTGGCCTTCGCATAGAGCAGCAGACCCACGCCGGTGGCATGGATCGGGTTGCTGACGACGTCGACGAGACCGCTGACGTATTGCGGCACGCCGAGGCGCACCGGCATGTGGAAAACCTCTTCGGCGAGTTCGATCGCCCCTTCCATCTTGGAAGTGCCCCCGGTGAGCACGATGCCGGTCGCGACCGACTCCTCGAGTCCGGAGCGGCGCAGTTCGTCGCGAACCAGCGCGAACAGCTCCTCGTAGCGCGGCTCGACGATCTCGGCAAGTGTTTGGCGCGCGAGGCGCCGCGGCGGCCGGTCGCCCACGCTCGGGACTTCGATCGTCTCGTCGGGATTGGCGAGCTGCGACAGCGCGCAGGCGTACTTGATCTTGATGTCCTCGGCGTACTGCGTCGGCGTGCGCATCGAGACCGCGATGTCGTTGGTCACCTGGTCGCCGGCGATCGGTATCACGGCGGTGTGCCGTATCGCCCCGCCGCCGAAGACGGCGATGTCCGTGGTCCCGCCGCCGATGTCGACGACGCAGACCCCGAGGTCCTTTTCATCCTCCGTGAGCACCGCATAACTCGAGGCGAGCTGCTCGAGGACGATGTCATCGACGCTGAGTCCGCAGCGCTGCACGCATTTGACGATGTTCTGGGCGGCGCTGTCCGCGCCGGTGACGATGTGCACCTTCGCCTCGAGACGCACGCCGGACATGCCGATCGGATCGCGGATCCCCTCCTGCGCGTCGATGATGTATTCCTGCGGCAGCACGTGGAGGATCTTCTGATCCGCGGGAATCGCGACCGCCTTGGCCGCGTCGATGACGCGCTCCACGTCGCCCTGCACGACCTCCTTGTCCTTGATCGCGACGATGCCGTGCGAGTTCAGGCTGCGCACGTGACTGCCGGCGATCCCGGCGTAGACGGAGTGGATCTCGCAGCCCGCCATGAGCTCGGCTTCCTCGACGGCGCGCTGGATGGACTGCACCGTCGATTCGATGTTGACGACGACGCCCTTCTTCAGGCCGCGCGAAGGATGGCTGCCGATGCCGATGATCTCGAGCACGCCGTCGGCCTTGATCTCGCCGACGATCGCGACGACCTTGCTCGTGCCGATGTCGAGACCGACGAGGAGATTTCTGTCTGAACGCTTAGCCATTGAATTCTTGAACACCCTTGGACGGTGGCGACGCGGGACTGCCGGGTGTGCGCCAACCGATTGAAAACCCGTTCGAATAGCGCATGTCCACGTAGGACACGTCGCTGATGTGATGGGCGATCGCCGGCGCGGCCGTGCGAATGAAGCGATCGAGACGCTCGTCGACGTCCTGTCGACCGAGCCGGACCGTGACGCCGCTGTCGAGATCGATCTCCCAGGCGCCGCGCTCGTCGAGGCGCAGCGCCGCGATGCGCAGCCCCGCCTCGAGCATCCTCGGCTCGGCCGCGAGATAGCGCTGCGCGACGGCGGTCTCGGTGCCCTCGGGCCCGCTCAGTCGTGGCAGCTCCGAGGGCACGTGCGCGGCCGAGCGATCGAACAACTCGCCGCGGGTGTTGAGCAGTCCTGCGTCACCCCAACGTGCGGCCGCCGTTTGCTCGACGACGGTCACGTGCAGGCTGGTCGGCCAGCGACGCTGCACCCGCGCGTGGTCCACCCAGGGCAGCGCTTCGACGGCGCGCTCGATCGCGTCGAGGTCGGCCGACATGAACCCGGACGCCAGGTAAGGCGCCACCGCCTTCTCGATCTGACCCGGGGAGACGCGCTGGAACGGGCCGTCCATCGAGATCACGTGCACGGGGCGGTCGAGCGCCCAGGAAAGCGCGCCGAGACAGGCGACGGCGCCGACGAGCACGGCCGCCTTGCGCCACGACTTGCGCCAGTCGAACGCGATGCGCGGCAACCGGAACTTCGGTTTCGCCGGTTTGGCGCGGTTCTTGAACCGGTTCCGCTTCATCATGATCGTCGCTCCCGCGAGAAACTCGTCTCCAACACGCGCCAGCACAGTTCGGGAAAGTCGATGCCGCTCCGGGCAGCCGCCTTCGGCACGAGACTGTGGTCGGTCATTCCGGGCGTCGTGTTGATCTCGATGAAATAAAACCTGCGCGTGGCCGTATCCCGCATGAAATCGACGCGCCCCCAGCCGAAGCAATCGGTGACGCGAAAGGTCGCGAGAGCCGCGGCCTGAAGCTCGGCCTCGTCGGCGGCTTCGAGACCGCTGGGCAGGTGATATCGGGTGTCGTTGCGAAGGTACTTCGCCTCGTAATCGTAGAACTCCGTCGCCGGTTCGATCCGGATCGACGGCAGCGCCCGATCTTGCAGGATGCCGACCGTGTACTCGGGACCGGCGACGAAACGCTCGGCGAACACGATCGGATCGATGGCACGGGCTTCCTCGTAGGCTCCGGGCAGATCGGCGGCGACCTTCACCTTGGTGATGCCGACGCTGGACCCTTGCGAGGCCGGCTTGACCATCAGCGGCAGTCCGATGCGCTCGAGCGCTCCGGCCAGGTCGGCGGGGCCCGCGAGCACGGCGTAGTCGGGCGCCGAGAGGCCGGCGCCGATCACGACGCGCTTGGTCTTGAGCTTGTCCATGGTCAGCGCCGAGGCGAGAACGCCGCTGCCGGTATAGGGCACGCCCAGCCATTCGAGCGCGCCCTGCATGAGGCCGTCCTCGCCGCCCGGTCCATGTAAGGCGATCCAGGCGCGCGAGTAGCCCGCGATTTCGCCGATCGGACGGCTCGCCGGGTCGAAGCCGTGCGCATCGACGCCGCGCCGTTTCAGGGCATCGAGCACGGCATTGCCGCTCAGCAGCGAGACCGCGCGCTCGGACGAATCGCCGCCGAGCAGCACGGCGACCTTGCCGAAGTCCCGCGCATCGCTGACGCGGCGCGGCGCCTGGTTCAGTGCGAGCAGACTCATGAGCTGACTCCCCGGTTCATGCGGGCTCCCCGACGATGCAAACCTCGGGCCGCAGGACGACGTGGTACATCGCCTCGACGGTGCGCTGCACGTGCAGGATCAAGCCCTCGATGTCGGCCGCGGTGGCCGTCCCGTGATTGATGATGAAGTTGGCGTGTTTCTCGGACACGGAGGCTCCGCCGATTCGGAAACCCTTGAGCCCGGCAATGTCGATCAGGCGCGCCGCGTGATTGCCGGGCGGATTCGCGAACACCGAACCGCAGCTCCATTCGCCGATGGGCTGGGACTGCTTGCGCCGCTCGAGCAGCTCGCGAATGCCGTCCGCGTTCAGGCCCGGATGGCGTTCGAATTCGAGGCGCGCACCCAGGAACCATTCGTCGGCGGGTCCCGTGACGCTGCGATAGCCGACCGTGTATTCCGCCGCCGGGCGGGTGCGGCGCACGCCGCGACGGTCGAGCACGTCGACCTCGACGACGTGTTTCCAGGTCTCGCCTCCCCAGGCCCCGGCATTCATCGCCAGCGCGCCGCCGAGCGTGCCCGGGATCCCGGCGAAGAATTCCGCGGGCCCCAAGCTCCATTTGACGCATTGACGGGCGATGCGCGCGCAGGGCACGCCCGCCTCGACATGGAGCCGCGTCGCGCTGATGCGCTCGAGCACACCGAGTGCGCCGTGCGTTTGAATCACGGCGCCCCGAAAGCCGCCGTCGCGCACGAGCAGGTTGCTGCCGAGACCGACCCAGAGCAGGGGAATCGCCGCGGGCAGCTGGCGCACGAAACCGGCGAGATCGCCCGCGTTGCGGGGGGCGAAGAACAGGTCCGCCGGGCCGCCGGCGTGCCAGGACGTGTGCTTCGCCATCGACACGTCGTGCAGGACGCGGGAACTGAATTCGGGCGAGAGCGGCGGTAACTGCATGGCGGCACTCATGCGACGGTCACCGCGGACGAGGCGAGGCGCGCCGGCAGTTCGTGCGCGACCGCGCCGATGTTGCCCGCCCCCATGGTCAGCACGAGGTCGCCGTCGGCGAGGATGCCTCGCAGCGCCTCGCCGAGTTCCTCGACGCGTTCCACGAAGACCGGCTCTACGAGACCGCGGCTGCGGACCGCGCGGCAGATCGCGCGACCGTCGGCTCCCGTGATCGGCGCCTCTCCAGCCGCGTAGACCTCGGTGACGAGCAGCACGTCGGCGCCGGCGAGCACGCGACCGAAGTCATCGAGCAGATCGCGCGTGCGCGTGTAGCGGTGCGGCTGGAACGCGAGGACCAGCCGCCGCCCGGGCCAGCCCTGCCGCGCGGCATCCAGGGTCGCCGCGATCTCGGTCGGATGGTGGCCGTAATCGTCGACCAGCAGCGCGGCGCCGCCCGGCCAGTGCAGAGCCCCGATCTGCTGCAGGCGCCGATCGATGCCCTGGAAGCCGGCGAGCGCGCGTTGAATCGCCTCGTCACCGATCCCGATCTCGGTCGCGACGGCTACCGCGGCGAGGGAATTGAGCACATTGTGCCGACCGGGCAGATTGATCGTGATGGCCAAGGCCGCAGCCCCCGTCCGTTCGGCCTGGTAACAGGACTGCGTGCCCTGCCGGCGCACGTCGACGGCACGCACGTCGGCGTCGGGCCCGAAACCATAGGTCACGTAGGGCCGGGCCACCTCGGGCAGGATGCTGCGCACGTGCTCGTCGTCGGCGCACAACACGGCGAGGCCGTAGAACGGCAGATTGTGCAGAAAATCGACGAAGCTCTGCTTGAGACGGCCGAAATCGCCGTCATGGGTCGCCAGATGATCGTTGTCGATGTTCGTGACGATCGCGATCATGGGCTGCAGATGCATGAACGAGGCATCGCTCTCGTCGGCCTCGGCGACCAGGTAGCGGCCCGCGCCGAGGCGGGCGTTGCTGTCCGCGCTCTTCAGCCGGCCGCCGATCACGAACGTCGGGTCGAGGCCGGCTTCGGCGAGCACGCTCGCCACCAGGCTCGTCGTCGTCGTCTTGCCGTGCGTGCCGGCGACGGCGACCGAGTAACGGAAGCGCATGAGCTCGCCGAGCATCTCCGCGCGCGCGACCACCGGCACGCGGCGCGCGAGTGCGGCGGCAACCTCCGGATTTGCCCGGTTCACCGCGGTCGAGACGACGACGACGTCGGCCTGGCCGAGATGCTCCGCGGCATGACCGATGAAGATCGCGGCGCCGAGTCGCGCGAGCCGCTCGGTGACCGCGTTCGGCTTGAGATCCGAACCTTGTACGGTGTACCCGAGGTTCAGCAGCACCTCGGCGATTCCGCCCATGCCGCTGCCGCCGACGCCGACGAAATGGATGGTCTGGATGCGGCGCATGCGATCGTTCATGCCGCCTCCCCGAGGACGATGCATTGTTCCGCGAGCCGGGCCGCGGCATCGGTGATCGCACCGGCGCGCGCCGCTTCGGCCATGCCGAGCAAGGTGGCACGGTCCGCGGTCAACTCCCCGATCAAGGCCCCGAGTCCCGCGGCATCGAGGTCGCGCTCCTGCACGAGCCGTGCGGCGCCCGCGCGCACCATGACGCCGGCGTTGCGCGTCTGGTGATCGTCGACGGCGGCGGGAAACGGCACGAGCAGCGCGCCCAGGCCCGCCGCCTGCAGTTCCGTGATCGTGAGCGCACCGGCGCGGCAGATCGCGAGGTCCGCCCAGGCGTAGGCACCGGCCATGTCGTCGATGAAGGGCAGGATCTCCGCATCGACGCCAGCGGCGGCATAGGCGGCACGCGCGTCGGCTAGACCGCGGCTCCCGGTTTGGTGGCGCACCTGGGGCCGCAGCGTCGCGCTCAACTGCGCGAGCGCCTGCGGCAACAGCTGATTCAAGCGGCGCGCGCCCTGACTGCCGCCGAGCACGAGCACGCGTTTCGGATTGGCCCGTGCCGCAAACCGCAGCGCCGGTGCCGGCAAGGCGGCGATGTCGGCGCGCACCGGATTGCCGATGCATTCCACGTCGCGCCGCGCGAAGCTGTCGGGGAAGGCCTCGAAGACGCGCGTCGCGATTTTCGCCAGCCAGCGGTTCGTGAGGCCGGCGATCGCATTCTGTTCGTGGATCAGCAACGGGATGCCGAGCAGCCACGCGGCGATGCCGCCCGGCCCGCTGACGAACCCGCCCGCGCCGAGCACCGCGCGCGGCTTGACGCGGCGGAGCACCGCGCGCGCCTCGATGACCGCCTGCGCGAGACGCAGAGGCGCGAGCAGCCACGCGCCGATGCCCTTGCCGCGGATGCCGGCAACCCGGATCCATTCGATCGGGATGCCCTGCGCGGGGACCAGTCGTGCCTCCATTCCCGCCCGGGTCCCGAGCCAGACGACGGGTATTCCGCGTTCGCGGAGCACGTTCGCAACCGCGAGCGCCGGGAATACGTGGCCGCCGGTGCCTCCCGCCATGACCACGACGGGCGCCGCGCTCATCGCGAACCGCCGGGAGCGCGCATCACCGCGGAACGGGAACTGCATTTGACCTCGTGATGGATCCGCAGCAGCACGCCGATCCAGGCGAGCGTGACGAGCAGGCTGCTGCGACCATAGCTGAGCAACGGCAGCGTCAAGCCCTTGGTCGGCAATACGCCCATGTTGACGCCGATGTTGACGAGCGCCTGCACGCCGATCCAGACCCCGAGGCTCAGGGCGAGATAGGACTGGAAACGCAGTCCGGATTCGGCGGCCATGCGTGAGATCTGAAAGGCCCGCCAGACGAGCGCGATGAACAGGCCGATCACGCCGATCACGCCGACCAGCCCGAGTTCCTCGGCGAGCACGGCGAAGACGAAGTCCGTATGCGCCTCCGGCAGGTAAAAGAGCTTCTGCACGCTGCTGCCGAGACCGACACCGGTCCAGGCGCCGCGACCGATCGCGATCAGCGACTGGGTCAGCTGAAAACCGGTGTTGAAAGGATCCTCCCAAGGATGCAGAAAGCCCGTCATGCGCTTCAGGCGGTAGGCCGAGGTTACCGCCAGCACGCCGAAGGCCGCGATTGCCGCGCTCATCAGCAGCAGCACGTAGCGCAGGCGCGCGCCCGCCACGAACAACACGGCGAGTCCGGTCGCGAACAGCACCGTCGCGGCGCCGAAGTCCGGTTCCAGAAGCAGGAAAAACGCCGCGAGCGCGAGCAAACCGACCGGTTTCACGAGACCGGGAAGCGTTTGCTCGAGCTCGGTCCGTTTGCGCACGCAATAGCTGCACACCCAGTTGAGCACGAGCACGCGCGCGAGTTCCGAGACCTGGAAATTGGCCGGCCCGATGCGCAGCCAGCGCTGCGCGCCGTTGACGCGCGCACCGATGCCGGGAACCTTGACGAGCAGCAGCAAGGACAGGCCGAACAGGAGCAGCACCAGACCGTATTTGTCCCATAGTTCGGTCGGGACGCGCGTCACCATCCAGGCGAGGAATGCCCCGACGATGCAATAGGTGAACTGGCGCTCGAGATAGAAGAAGGGATTGTCCAGTTCGCGCGCCGCGATCGACATCGATGCCGACGTCACCATGATCAGCCCGACCAGGAGCAGCGCGGCGACCAGCCCGATCGTCACCCAATCCCAGGCGAAAGGCATGCGTTCCCGCGCGCGCATCCGCAAATTCATGGTGGCGGCGCTCATAGGGCGCGCACCGCATCGGCGAAGACATCGCCTCGATGAGCGTAGTCACGGAACATGTCGAGACTCGCGCAGGCCGGCGACAGCAACACGAGATCGCCGGGCCGGGCCGCGGCCGCGGCGGCCGCGACCGCCCCGGCCATCGTCGCGGCGTACTCTACCGCGCAGACGTCCGCGAGCACGCGCCCGATCGCGGCCGCGTCCTTGCCGATCAGCACGGCGCGCCGCACGCGGCCACGGAACGCCGCGGCGAGCGGCGTGAAGTCCTGGCCCTTCCCCTCGCCGCCGGCGATCACGATCAGCGGCCGGCTCGTGCCCGCGACGGCGGCGATGGTCGCACCGACGTTCGTCCCCTTCGAATCGTCGACGTAACGGACTCCATCGCGGTCGGCGACCCAGGCCGAGCGGTGCGGCAAGCCCGGGAAACTTTCCAGTGCCGTGAGCATCGCGGCGTAGGGCAGGCCCGCCGCCTCGCCGAGCGCGAGCGCCGCCAGCGCGTTGGCGGCATTGTGGGCGCCGGAGATCTTCAGGCGCGCGACGTCGAGCAGGGCGTTGCCGCCGCGCGCCAACGACGTGATCCCGTCCGCCACTTTCAAGCTGAATTCCACGTCGTCCCGCACCAGCGAGAAACGCAGCACCGGCGCCGCGTGCCGGCTCCCCATCGGCGCGACCAGGGGATCGTCGGCGTTCAGGACCAGTGTCGCCGCGTGCGCGAAGATGCGTTCCTTGGCGGCGCGGTAGTCATCGATCGACCCATAGCGATCGAGATGGTCGGCCGTGACGTTGAGCACCACCGCGGCGCGTACGCTGAGCGAGGACGTGGTCTCGAGCTGGAAGCTCGAGAGCTCGAGCACGTAGAGGTCGGGCACCGGCCGCTCCAGCAGGTCGAGCGCCGGCTCGCCGAGATTGCCGCCGGCGAGCACGCGAAGGCCGGCGACCTGCGCCATGTGCGCGACCAGACTCGTGACGGTGCTCTTGCCGTTGGTGCCGGTGACGGCGACGACGGGGGCGCGCACCTCGCGCGCGAACAATTCGATGTCGCCGAGGATCTCGATGCCGCGCGCGCGCGCCTGGACGGCGATCGGCTCGGCGGGCGAGACGCCCGGCGAGAGCAACAGGCGCGAGGCGCCGTCGAGCAGCGACAGGTCGAAACCACCGAGCCGCAGGTCCAGTCGCCGGGCGAGTTCGCCGAGAGCGGCAAGACCCGGCGGCGCGGGGCGCGAGTCGGTGGCCCGCACCGGCAGACCGCGCTTCGCGAGAAAGCGGACGCAGGAGGCGCCCGTCTTGCCGAGACCGACGACGACGCTGTTCATCAGCGGATCTTCAGCGTGGCAAGCCCCGCCAGCACGAGCACGAAACTGATGATCCAGAAGCGGACGATCACTTTGGGCTCGGCCCAGCCCTTGAGCTCGAAGTGATGGTGGATCGGCGCCATCCGGAAGATGCGCTTGCCGGTCAGCTTGAACGAGGTGACCTGCATGATCACCGACACGGTTTCGATGACGAACACGCCGCCCATGACGAACAGCACGATTTCCTGGCGAACGATCACGGCGATCGTGCCGAGCGAGGCGCCGATCGCGAGCGCGCCCACGTCGCCCATGAAGACCTGCGCCGGGTAGGCGTTGAACCAGAGAAATCCCAGCCCGGCGCCCACGAGCGTGGAGCAGAAGATCAAGACCTCGCCGACGCCGGGGATGTAGGGAATTTGCAGGTAGGTCGCGAATTTCACGTTCCCGGTCGCGTAGGCGAACACGCCGAGCGCTCCGGCCACCATGACCGCGGGCATGATCGCGAGGCCGTCGAGGCCGTCGGTGAGGTTGACGGCATTGCTGGTGCCGACGATCACGCAGTACGCGAAGCCGACGAACAACACGACGTTCATCGGAATCGCGATGCTCTTGAAAAAGGGCACGTACAGCGAGGTCTCGGCCGGCGACTGGTGTAGATAATGGAGCGCGATGGCGGCCGCGAGACCCGCGATCGATTGCCCGAGGTACTTGTAACGGGCGGGAAGACCCTTGGAATTGCCGACCACCAGTTTCAGGTAGTCGTCGTAGAAGCCGACCAGGCCGAACGCGAGCGTCGTGAGCAGCAGGATCCAGACGAACCGACTCGACAGATCCGCCCAGAGCAGGGTGCCGGAGGCCATTCCGACGAGCATCAGCCCGCCGCCCATCGTCGGCGTCCCCGCCTTCGGCAGGTGCGATTTCGGGCCGTCGCTGCGGACCTGCTGGCCGATCTGATAGCGCCCGAGCATTTCGATCATGCGCGGACCGACGCCCAGCGCGATCGCGAGCGCCGTCATCGCGGCGAGGATGCCGCGCAGGGTCAGATACTGGAACACGTGGAAGCCGCTGTAGTACCGCGCCAGGAATTCGGTGAGAAAGAGCAACATCCGGGTCAGCCTGACTGCGCGGTCACGGCCGCATCCGTGAGCGCCGCGACGACGCGCTCGAGCCGATTGACCCGCGATCCCTTGACGAGCAGGGTGATGCCCGCGGCGAGTTCGGCCTGGAGCCGGGCGATCAGAGCTTCGGCGTCCGCGAACCATTCGCCGCCGGCGCCGAAGCTCGCGACCGTGCCCGGGGTCAATGCCCCGATCGCGAACACGCGTTCCACGCCGATGCGGCGCGCCAGAGCGCCGATGTCGGAGTGGCTGCTCTCGGCATGGTCGCCCAGCTCGCCCATGTCGCCGAGCACCAACCATTTACGGCCGGGCAAGGACACGAGCACCTCGAGTCCGGCGCGCACGGAACTGGGGTTGGCGTTGTAGGAATCATCGATGAGCCGGCTCCCGCGGCGGCCGGGTTTCAGCTGCAGTCGGCCGGCGACCGGCCGGAAGTCGGCGAGACCCGCGCCGATCTCGGCGAGGGACGCGCCCGCCGCGCTCGCCGCCGCCGCGGCGGCGAGCGCGTTGACCACGTTGTGAGCACCGCCCGCGTGCAGCGTGATGCGTGCGGCGCCCAGGGGACAATTCAGCGTGAATCGCGTCTGGAACCCGGCCTCCGCAATGCCCGCCTCCTGTTCGAGTGCATGAAAATCGGCATTCGCGGCCAGCCCGAAGCTGAGCAGCCGTCCCGCGCGCGATACGCCGCGCCAATAATCCGCATAAGGATCGTCGGCGTTGATCACCGCCACGTCGGCGTCCGTGAGGTTCGCGACCGTCTCCCCTTCACCGCGCGCCACGCCGTCGAGGTCGCCGAAGAATTCCAGATGCTCGGCGCCGGCGTTCGTGATCAGGCCGACGGTCGGCCGCACGAGACGCATGAGCTCGCCAACGTCGCCGATGCGGTTGGCACCCAGTTCGATCACCGCGGCCTCGATCCCGGGCTCGAGCCGCAGCAGCGTCAGCGGGACGCCGATGTGGTTGTTGAGGTTGCCCCGGGTCGCCAGCGTCGGGCCGCGACGCGCGAGAATCGCCGCGGTCATCTCCTTGGTCGTGGTCTTGCCGTTGCTGCCCGCGACGGCCACGACCGGCACCGTGAACTGCCCCCGCCAGCGGACCGCGAACGCCTGCAGGGCGGCGAGCGTGTCCTTGACGACGATCTGCGGCAGCGGGCTCGGGTCGAGGCGATCGACGATCGCCCCGGCCGCGCCCGCGGCGGCGGCCGCGCCGACGAATTGATTGGCATCGAAATTCGGGCCGTGCAGAGCCACGAACAACGCGCCGCGCGGCAGCGTGCGCGTATCGGTCGAGACCGCGCCGAAATCGGCATCGGCTCCGACCAGGCTGCCCTGCACGCTGCGCGCGACGTCACTGAGGCGACGGCCGATCGCGATCGGTGCCGTCATGCGGCGACCCCGAGCAGACGGCCGGCTTCTCGCGAGTCGCTGAAAGTCCTGCGGTTCTCGCCGTAGATCTGATAGTCCTCGTGACCCTTGCCGGCGATCAGGACCATGTCCGCCGCGGAGGCTTCGGTCAGTGCCGCGGCGATCGCGGCGCCGCGGTCGTGGATCACGCGCGCCTCGCTACCCGCGACGCCGGCGAGGATGGCGTCGGTAATCGCGGCCGGATCTTCGGAGCGGGGGTTGTCGTCGGTGACGATGAGCCGGTCCGCCAGTTCGCCCGCGATCGCCCCCATGACCGGGCGCTTGCCGGGGTCGCGATCGCCGCCGCAGCCGAAGACGCACCACAAGAGACCGCTGCAGTGCTCCCGCAGCGCGCGCAGGGCCTTGGCGAGCGCGTCGGGCGTATGCGCGTAGTCGATGACCGCGATCGGACGGTCCGGTTGCGCCGAAGCGACGAGTTGCATGCGCCCCGGCGCCGCGGTGCAGGCGCCGAGCGCCGCGACGGCCTGGGCGGCGGGCACACCGAGCCCGAGCAAACAGGCCAGCACGACGACCAGATTCTCCGCGTTGAAGCGCCCGATCAACGACGATCGCAACTCGAGCGGCCCGTCGCTGCCACGCAGCTCGAGCGACAGACCGCGCACGTCGGGGGTCACCGATGCGACCTGCAGATGGCGCGGCCAGCTCCACGCGGAGGCCGCGGCCCCCACCCAGACCGCCGTCACGGGCACGTCCCGGCCCGCCACCTCGGCGAGGCGTCGACCGAAGGCGTCGCCGACGTTGAGCACGAGGTGGGCCAGCTCCGGCCGGGAGAACAGGCGGGCCTTGGCGGCGCCATAGGCCTCCATGGTTTCGTGATAGTCGAGGTGATCGCGCGTGAGGTTCGTGAACGCCGCGGTGTGGAACCGCACGCCATCGACGCGTCCTTGGTCGAGCGCGTGCGAGGAAACCTCGATCGCGACCTCGCGCACGCCGTCGGCGCGCAGCGCGGCGAGCGTCCTGTGCAAGCGAATCACGTCCGGCGTCGTGTGCGAAGGCGTCGCCAGGGCGCCGATGCGACCGAGGCCCAGGGTGCCGATGTACGCGCTGCGCAAGCCGAGCCGCTCGAGGCATTGCGTGAGCAGATAGGCGCAGGTCGTCTTGCCGTTGGTCCCCGTCACGCCGCAGATGCGCAAGTTCTGCGACGGCCACCCGAAGAAACGGTCGGCGATGCGGCCCAACAGGCGCGACAGCCCCGGTATCGGCGCGGCGAATACGCCGGCGGGCAGCACGGGCTCGCCCGAGCCCAGCGCGGGTTCCCAGAGGATCACGCGCGCGCCGCGCGCCGCCGCGTCGGACGCGAACTCCAGCCCGTGCCGCCGCCGACCCGCGAGCGCGAAGAACAGCGTGCCCGGTCGCGCGTCCCGGCTGTCGAGCGTCAGATCGGCGACCTGCGTGGCGCCCTCGAGCGAGATGCCGGCGGGCGCGATCCCATCGAGCAGCCACGGCAGACTGACCGGCGCGGGAACCTCGTGCGGCCCGCTCATGGCGTCGCGCTCGCCTGCACCAGCGTCGCCGCGGGCACGTTCTGCAAATCATCGGGCGGTACGTCCATGAGGCGCAGTGCCCCGGTGAGAATGTTCGAGTACACGGGCGCCGCGATGTCGGCGGCCTGGTAGCGGCTGTCCTCCGGCTCGTCGATCACGACGACGGCGGCGAGCTTCGGATGGGTGGCCGGCACGAGACCGGCGAAGGTGAGCATGTGCTTGTTGGTCGAATAACCGCCCGGAATCGATTTCCACGCCGTTCCGGTCTTGCCGGCGACGCGGTAACCGACGACCGCCGCGCGCTTGCCCGTCCCACCGATGGCGACGACCTGCTCCATGAGCTGTACGAGATCGTGAGCCACCTTCGGGTCCATGGCCCGCTCGCCGGCGACCGGACCCGTGACTTTTTCGAAGGTGATCGGCCGCCGGATGCCGCCGGCGCCGATCGTCGCGTAGGCATGCGCGAGCTGCAGGGGCGTGACCGAGATGCCGTAGCCGTGCGACAGCGTGGCGATGCCGACGGGTCGCCAGTGGGTGTAGTTGCTGAGCATGCCCGCGGACTCGCCCGGGAAGTCGCTGCCGGTGACGACACCGAAGCCGAGCGCCGTGAGCGTGTCCCAGATCTGTTCGGGCTTCAAGGACAAGGCGACCTTCGCCGTCCCGACGTTGCTCGACTTCGCGAGGATGGTCGCCAGATCGATCACGCCGAGGTTGTGTTCGTCCTCTTCGGGCGTGTTGCCCACCATCATGTAGCCGGGCGAGGTATCGACGACGCTGTCGGGCCGGTATTGTCCGGACGCGAGCGCGGCCGCCATGATGAACGGCTTGATCGTGGAGCCGGGCTCGAAGATGTCGGTTGCCGCCCGATTCCGGTACAGCTCCGGCCGGAACTGCTCACGGTCGTTGGGATTGAACGAAGGCTGATTGACCATCGCCAGCACCTCGCCGGTATCGCAGTCGACCACGACCACCGAGCCCGCGTGCGCCTGGAATTCCTGCATCGCGGATTTCAGCTCGCGATACGCCAGATACTGGATGCGCAAGTCGATGCTGGTCGTCAGATCCCGGCCGGGGCGGGGCGCGCGGATGTCCTCGACGTTCTCGACCGAATGACCATACAGGTCCTGGAGCACGCGCTTGGCGCCGTCCTCGCCGTTCAACAACTGGTCGTAACCGAGCTCCAGACCCTCCTGCCCCTGGTCGTCGACGGTCGTGAATCCGACGAGGTGTCCGGCGACTTCGCCGGCCGGGTAATAGCGCTGATATTCGCGCATCGAATAAATCCCCGGGATGCCGAGGTTCTTGACGATTGCCGCCTGCTCGGGCGGCATGTGCCGCTCGAGATAGAGAAACTCTCGATCGAGGTTGCTGGTGATCCGGCGCGCGAGCGCCTGCGGCTCCTGCTGCAGCGCCTTGGCGAGCCGCGGCAGCTGATCGATGTTCTCGTTCAACTCGCGCGGATTGACCCAGATGCTGTCGACCGGCGTGCTGAGCGCGAGCGGCTCGCCGTTGCGGTCGGTGATCGCGCCCCGATGCGCGGCGATCTTGACGACGCGCAGCGAACGCTCGTCGCCCTGCCTGGCGAGGAAGCCGTGCTCGACCAGCTGCAGTTCGACCGCACGCGCCGCGAGGCCCGCCGCGCCCAGCACGACGAGCACGAACACCAGCATCGAACGCCAGCGATAGCTCTTGCTTTGAACGTCGTTGTCGGAGCCGCGCAGCTTCACTGACGCACGATCCGCACGTCGCGGGTCTGCGGAATGCTCATCTGCAGCTTGGCGTTGGCGACGTTCTCGACGAAGGCATCGGACGACCAGGCGCTCTGCTCGAGCTGTAGACGGCCCCACTCCATGTCGAGCGCGTCGCGCTCCGCGTTGAGCTTCTCGAGATGCACGAAGAGGTTGCGCGCCTGATGGCGCGCGTAGATCACGGCCACGGCGCTGCCGAGCACGGAGAGCCACAGCACGGGCAACAGGAGGATCAAGATCTTGCGGTGGTTCATGCGGCGAGCTCCTCGTCGATACGTTCGGCCACGCGCAGGCGCGCACTGCGCGCGCGCGGATTCTGCGCAATCTCGCCTTCTTCCGGCACGACCGGCTTGCCGATGAGGCGCAGCTTGGGACGTGCATGCGGCGGAATCGCGGGCAGGCCCGCATACATCGGATCGGCGAGGGAATGCCGGCGCAGGAACTGCTTGACGATGCGATCCTCGAGGGAATGGAAGCTGATCACCGCCAGTCGGCCGCGCGGCAGCAGGCGCGCGAACGCCGCGTCGAGCGCGAGATTCAGTTCGCCGAGCTCGTCGTTGACGTGGATGCGCAGCGCCTGGAACACCCGGGTCGCCGGATGCTTGTTCTTTTCCCGCGTCGGCGCGACTCGCGCGATCATCTCGGCGAGCTGCAGCGTGCTCACGAACGGCGCGGCTGCACGGTCCGCGACGATGGCTCGAACGATGCGCGGCGCATACCGTTCCTCGCCGTACTCCCGGAAGATCCGGATGAGTTCGGACTCCGATGCCTCGTTGACGACGTCCGCGGCCGAGCGGCCGACGCCTGCGCTCATGCGCATGTCGAGGGGTCCGTCCTGCATGAAACTGAAGCCTCGCCCGGCCTCGTCCAGCTGCGGCGAGGACACGCCCAGATCGAACAGGATTCCGTCGAAGCGCAGACCCGGCCGGACCTCGTCGGCGCAGGCGGCGAGCGCGGAGAAGGCGCTCAGAAAGATCGCGACCCGGGAATCGGCGCCGAAGCGCGCGCGGGCTTGCGCGACCGCCTCCGCGTCGCGGTCCAGGCACAGCAGGCGACCGTCGGCGAGCAGCCGGTCCAAGATCGCCTGCGCGTGACCGCCGCGCCCGAAGGTCGCGTCCAGGTAAACACCGCTCCCCCGCACGTTCAATGCCTCCACTGCCTGCCAAAGCAAGACCGGCGCATGGTTCGCGGCAGCACTTGAGGTCACCACGGCGCCTTACAACGAGAGCGTTTCGAGTTCGGCGGGCAGGTCGGTCGCGGTGTCGTCGTTCGCAAGCCAGGCATCGCGCCGCTCGCTCCACCGCGCCTCGTCCCACAACTCGAAGTGCTCACCCTGGCCAATCAACATCGCGTCGCGCGTCAAGGTCGCGAATTCGCGCAATTCGGGGGGCAGCAGCAGCCGGCCGTGGCCGTCCAGCTCGAGATCGGTCGCATGACCGACCATGAGACGCTGCAGGCGGCGCGCCTGGGGATTCAAGCTGGGCAGCGCCATCAGCTTGCGTTCGATTTCCTCCCACTTCGGCAGCGGGTAGAGGAGCAAACATTGGTCCTTGTCGACCGTCAGGATCAGCTTGCCGCCACAGGATTCGTGCAGCCGTTCGCGGTATCGGGTCGGCATGACCATGCGACCTTTGGCATCCACCGTTAGTTTATTGGCGCCGCGAAACATGATTGGCCTAGGTCGATTCGACCCATTCTCTCCCACTTTTTCCCACCGAGCGCCACTATAGGCACGGCGGCCTTGGGGGTCAACGACTTAAGTTAAAAAAACTCTCGCGCCGACAGAGACTTAGGTCACATTTTGAGCAGCCGCGACTGCGCTCTCGCCGAGAGGCTTCTGAATCAATCTCTTAGGAACACTTCCTGACGAGCGTTGGAAGATAGATGCCTAGCGATCGTCGGCGATCATCGCCGAACGTGCTGGCAACGCGAGAAAGGGAGTCGGCCGTTAAGCCGGGTTCTGTCGTGAGCAGTCATTCCTCTGGGATGTGCGTCGCCGCACACCTCTAGCGACCTACCCGGAAGCCCCATGTGAGCCACATGTCGC
>Ga0116230_10000076_pt1 | contig 69508 bp, 61 predicted proteins | sample S1TSphfallax_3_FD_88678 | JGI IMG/M metagenome (GOLD analysis project Ga0116230, IMG submission 88678) | Host-associated microbial communities from peat moss isolated from Minnesota, USA - S1T2_Fd - Sphagnum fallax MG | ecosystem: Host-associated > Plants > Peat moss > Unclassified | place...
CCGGAAGTCGCCAGCCGGTTGCTCGTGTTGTCCGGCAACTGGCCGTAGATCGTCAGCGAGATCGGCGAGGCGAATCCGCTCGAGAAGCCGGCGATGACCGCCGAACCTCCGGTACCGTCACCCCAAACCGTGGTGTAGCTGTTGGAGGTATAGAGATTGTATTGCAGCGTGTGCGTGCCGTTCGACAGGAGACGCTGGGCCATCGTGGTCCCGGGGGTCGAGCCCGCGCTGAGGCCGACCGCATAGATGGCGCCGTTGCTGCAGCGGAGGCTGATGGTGGAAGTACCGACTACCGCTCCGCTGCCGGCCACATAGGGCGGAAAGCTCAGAGCCGAGGCACTGATGAGACAGGTATCGACCAGGCTCCCGGCCACGCCCATGGTCGTGGTTCTGGTGGCAGCCGGCACCACGGCGGACGCCAGCAACCCGATGGCGACCGCCGCGGCGACAGATGACTTGGACATTACACTTCCTGCTCGATGACCGGCGCGTCAATTGCATCGGCGAGCCGGCGTCATTCCGGCTCGAAAAAGACTATGTCGCTTTTGACCGATGATGGTCGTGACGGGTGTCCCAAATCAGGCAGGCGTGGCCGCCAAATCCTCCGCGTCGGCCGTGAATTTACCCTGGGCCTCGAGTTCGGCGAACAATCCCCCGCGACGCACGAGATCCTCATAACGTCCCTGCTCGACGAGACGCCCGTCCTTGAGCACGAGGATCTGGTCGGCGCTGCGCACCGTCGTCAGTCGGTGCGCGATGACGAAGGTCGTGCGCCCCTTGGCGAGCCGGTGCAAGGCCCGTTGGATGCGCGCCTCCGTGGCATTGTCGAGCGCGCTCGTGGCTTCATCGAGAATCAGGATCGGCGCATTCTTCAACATGGCACGGGCGATCGCGACGCGTTGCCGCTCGCCCCCCGAGAGCGACCGGCCGCGCTCGGCCACCAGCGTGCCATAGCCTTCCGGCTTGACCACGATGAAGTCGTGCGCTTCGGCGGCCCGCGCCGTGGCCTCGAGCTGATCCTGCGAGGCATCCGGATTGCCGAGGCGGATGTTGTCGGCGATCGAGCGATAAAGGAGGCTGGGATCCTGGAACACGACGGCGATCTGGCGTCTCAGGGAATTGACGCTGACCTCGCGAATATCCACGCCGTCGACGGTGATGCGCCCGCCGCTCGGCTCGTAAGCCCGATAGAGCAGCGAGAGCGCCGTGGTCTTGCCCGCTCCGGTCGGCCCCACCAGGGCCACCGTGGATCCGGCGGGTACTCGGAAACTCAGGGAATGGAGCGCCGACTTGCCCTGCCCGTATCCGAATGAGACTTGATCGAAGACGACCTCCCCCTCCACCTTCGCCAACTCGCGTTTACCGCCCGGCTCGTCGAGTGGCGACGGGGTGTCGAGCACGGAGAAGAAATCTCGCAGCGCGGGCGCCTGGAAGAACATCCCCGAGATGAAGCCGGCGAATTGTTCGAGCCGGCCGATCAGGGTCATCGCGAAGCCGGAGAAAGTGACGATGTTGCCGACGGTCACTTCGCCTTTGCCGTTCAGGGACGCACCCAACAGAAAAATCGCAACGATCGTCAGGGTGCTCGCCGAGCGCGTCGCCACCGAGAGCCACGCCCAGCCCCGCAAGACCGGGTACTGCGCGGCCAGCACGCGCTCGGTGAGCCGGCGCAGATCCGCGACCTCGGCGGCGTGTCGCGTGAAGCTCTGCACGACGAGCGCATTGCTGAGCACGTCGCCCGCGCGCTCGGCGATCTCGTGATGCAGGCGTTCGACCCGGTGCTGCGCGTCGTCGGTGCGTCGCATCGTGAATACGTTGAACAGCGCAAAGCTCGTCATGAGACCGATCATCAGCAGGGCGAGTTTCCAGTTCATGCTGAGCGCGACCGGCAGGAGCACCAAAATCGACAACAGCGTCGCGAGGTGCTCGCGCAGAAATCCGAGCCAGATGCTGAACAAACCCGTGCTACCGGCGTGCATGATCCGCAGCAGGCGTCCTGAATGATGGTCGCCGTGAAACGACAGCGGCAGCGCGACCGCGTGTTCGAAGAACTTCGTGATCACGGCCAGGCGCCGTCGATGCGCGAGTCGATCGGCCTGCAGGGCGACCCAGACACCGGCCCCGATGCCCACCAGACCGAACGCCGCCCATAAACCGATGTAATGCCAGGCCCGCTCCCGCGTCTGAGCCACCAGCGCATCGATGACGTGGCCGAACAGCCAGGGCTCGAGCAGCAAGATTCCGGCTAGCGCCAGATTGGCCACGACCAGGAGCACGGCCAGGGCCTTTTCCTCGGCCAGCAACGCGATGACGCGGACGTAGACCTGCGCGATGGACATAGGCGGGTGAGGAATGTTTGCTGCTGCCCGTGGAGCGGAAATCTTGGGGCGCGAGTATACGAGAAAAAAAGTGGGGTCAACGAGATCCGCGTCGAAACGTTATCATCGCGAAGACCCACGCATCATGGAGGCATCCTTGATCCTCTCGGCAACTCCACGCGGAACATGGACCGGGCTCGCGGTCGGTCTGGTGCTCGCCTGCACGGGCTGCGCCACGCGGGCGCCGACGGCGCCGCGGACGGGACCGACGCAAGCGGCGCGCGAGGCGGCGGCGCTGCCCGTGCTGCGCCGGGAAGACATGCTCTGGCTCGAACGTGTCACCTTCGGGCTCGACAGCGCGGCCGTGGCCGACTACCGCCGCATGGGGCGGGAGCGATTTCTCGCCGCTCAGCTGAGCCCCGGGGATCCCGCGCTGCCGGCGCCGGTCGCCGCGACGATCGCCTCGATGGACGTCACCCGCATCGACCCGCTCGCGACACTCGCCGAGGTCGGCGCCCGCAACAAGGCATTGGGCACGCTGCCGGAGGGCGCGGAGCGCGAACTGGCGCGCAAGACACTTAACGACCGGGGCAACGAACTGGCCTACGAGGCGATCCGGCGCGATTTACTGCGGGCCGTCTATTCGAAGTCGCAGCTGCAGGAACAGATGGTCTGGTTTTGGCTCAATCACTTCAGTGTTTATCAGCACAAAGCGAACCTGCGCTGGCTGATCGGGGATTACGAGGAGCGCGCGATCCGTCCCCATGCCCTGGGCTCCTTCAAGGACCTCGTGCTCGCGACGCTCGAACATCCGGCGATGCTGCAGTACCTGGATAATCAGCAAAACTCGGTCGGCCACGTCAACGAAAATTATGCCCGCGAACTGATGGAGCTGCACACGCTGGGCGTGGGCGCCGGCTACAGCCAGGCCGATGTCCAGCAGCTCGCCCTGGTGCTCACGGGCGTCGGCATCGACTCCGGCGACGCGCCACGGCTCAAACCGGAACAGCGCGCCTTCTATCGGCGCCAGGGCGCGTTCGAATTCAATCCCGCGCGGCACGACTTCGGTCCGAAGGTTCTGTTCGGGGTTCGCGTCCGCGGCCAGGGCTGGTCCGAGGTGGAAAATGCGGTCGCGCTGATCGTCGCTCAGCCGGCGTGCGCACGGTTCATCTCGCGCGAGCTGGCGACTTATTTCGTCGCCGACGACCCGCCCGCCGCGCTCGTGGCGCGCATGGCGCGCACGTTTCAGCAGACGAACGGCGACATCGCCGCGGTCCTTCGCACCCTGTTCCTGGCGCGGGAATTCGACGCCGCCCTCGGCGAGAAGTTCAAGGACCCGATGCGCTTCGTCGTCTCCTCGGTGCGCTTCGCTTACGACGGACGTCCGATCAGCAACGTGCGGCCCCTGCTCAATTGGTTGAACAGCCTTGGCGAAGCGCCTTATGGGCGGCAGACGCCGGATGGCTACCCGATGACGGAGTCGAATTGGGCGAGTTCGGGGCAGCTGAGCCGCCGCTTCGAGATCGCCCGCGCCATCGGCTCCGGCAGCGCCGGATTGTTCGATGCGGAACAAGGCGCGGCTTCGTCCAATGCCGGCTTCCCACAATTATCGAACCGACTGTATTTCGAGGCGGTCGAACCCTTTCTGCTCGTCAAGACCCGGGACGCACTGGGGCGCGCCAATTCACAACAGGAGTGGAACACGTTCCTGTTGTCCTCACCGGATTTCAGTTATGAGTGACCGCATGAATCGTCGCCATCTGTTACAAGCCGCCGGGGCGGCCCTGCTCGGCTCGACGGGGATCGGCCGCCTTTACGCGGCCCCGGCGAGCGGCCCCCGTTTCCTCCTCGTATTCCTGCGCGGTGGTTACGATTCGACCAATCTGCTGATTCCCTATACGAGCAGCTATTACTACGAGGCCCGGCCGAACATCGCGATACCGCGACCGGAGGCGGCCTCGAGCACGGGCGCGCTGGCGCTCGATGCGAACTGGGCGCTGGCCCCGGCGGTGCGGGATACGGTCGGGGCCCTCTATCAGAAAAACCAGGCCGCATTCGTGCCCTTCGTGGGCACGGACGATTTGTCGCGCAGCCACTTCGAGACCCAGGACAGCATCGAGCTCGGTCAGCCCTTGAGCGGGACCCGAAATTTCCGCTCTGGTTTCCTGGGCAGGCTCGCGGACACCTTGTCTGGGGACGTGCCCGCTGCGTCGATCGCGTTCACCGACGCGATGCCGCTCGCCTTCGCCGGCGCAGGCAGCGTTCCGAACCTGTCGCTGAAGAACATCGGCAAGCCGGCATTCGACGAGCGCCAGGCCCGCATCCTCGGCGACATGTATGCCGGGCATCACCTGGAATCCGCGGTGACCGGCGGTCTGGAATTGCGGCACGAGGTGGCGCAGGAGATCGCCGATGAGATGCGTGCCGCGAATCGCGACGCCATCAACACCAAGGGCTTCGAACTCGAGGCTGAGCGCATGGCGATGCTGATGCGCGACCGATACCGGATCGGCTTCATCGACGTGGGCGGCTGGGATACGCACGTGGGCGAAGGCGCCGCACAGGGCACGCTCCCGAACAATCTCGCGAGTCTCGGCCGGGGCCTGCAGACCTTCTCGCAAACGCTGGGATCGGCATGGCAGGACACCGTCGTCGTCGTTCTCTCGGAGTTCGGTCGCACTTTTCGGGAAAACGGCAATCGCGGCACGGACCATGGTCACGGGACGGTCTATTGGGTCTTGGGCGGCGGGGTGAGCGGCGGTCGGGTCGCGGGCGAACAGCAGGTCGTGAGTCGGGCGACGCTGTTCCAGGATCGCGATTATCCAGTGCTCAATGACTATCGCGCCGTTCTCGGCGGCCTGTTTCGTTCCCTCTGGGGCCTGTCGAACGCCCAGTGCGCGTCCGTGTTCGCGCAGCGGGAACCGGTGGATCTCGGGCTCCTATGAGTACGAAGCGCGCCTTCGGTCGTCTCGCGGGACCCGTCGCGGAGGTCGGACAGGGAACCTGGCGCATCGAGGACGCCGCGCAGGAGACGACGATCGCCGCCCTGCGGCGCGGACTCGATCTCGGACTGACGCACATCGACACGGCCGAGATGTATGGCAACGGAGCGGCAGAGCGCATCGTCGGCAAGGCAATCGCCGGTCGTCGCGAGGAGGTCTTCCTGGTGTCGAAGGTGCTGCCCAGCCACGCCTCGCGGCAGGGAACGGTCAAGGCCTGCGAGGGCTCCCTCCGGCGTCTGGGCACGGACCGGCTGGATTGCTACCTGCTGCATTGGCGCGGTGGTGAGGAACTCGCCGAGACCATCGCGGCTTTTCAATACCTGCAGGAGCAGGGCAAGATTCTCTCCTGGGGGGTCAGCAACTTCGACGTCGCGGATCTGGAAGAAGTGGCGGCGATCGCCGGAGCCGGAAATCCCGTCTGCAACCAGGTGCTCTATCATCTTCAGGAGCGCGCGATCGAGCACGCCGTGATCCCTTGGTGCGAGCGGCACGGCACCGCGGTCGTCGCGTACACACCTTTCGGCCGCTCGCCGGCCGCCTTCGACCCACGCAACCGGGGGGGCGCGGTGCTGGCCGCGATCGCGAATGAGCACGGAGCGACCGCGCGCCAGGTGGCCCTGCGGTTTCTGCTGCGCCATCGCGGCAGCTTCGTGATTCCGAAGGCGGTCGATCAGCGGCATCTCATGGACAACGCGGCGGCGCTCGAGCTGCGCCTGAACCCCGAGGAGATCGCGCGCATCGACGCCGCCTTTCCCCTGGGCAAGCCACCGCTCAACCTGCCGATGATCTAACTCTCAGGGCAAGCGCTGATACGCGTCTGCAGCGCCATGCCAGGCGCAGCGCTCCGGATGGACGAGATGCGCCAGCAATTCGACGCCCTCGACGAGCCGGGGACCGGGCCGGGCAAAGTAGGCATTCGCATCGAGCGCATAGACCCGGCCGGTCGCCACGGCAGGCAGTTCGTTCCAGCCGGGGCGCTCGCGCAAAACTGTCGCGAGCTGCGCGGCTTTGCCGGCATCGAAACCGCAGGGTGCGACGAACACGACCTCGGGGGCGCGTGCCCGCAGGTCCTCCCAGGCCACGACAGCGGAATCAGCACCGTCCCTCGCGGTCGCATCCTGTGCGCCGGCCCAAGCGAGCATCTGCGGTATCCAGTGGCCACCGCCATAGAGGGGCTCGAGCCACTCCAGATAGGCGACCGGCACGCGCGGCGCCGAGGCCGTGGCGGCAGCGACCGCACGGACACGTTCAAGGGCTCGCGAGATCCAAGCCGCCGCCGCGTCTGCGGTGTCGGTTGCGGCTGCCAGCGCCGCGACCGCCTCGAGAACTTCGGCGAAGCGGCGCGGGCTTTGCCACAGGATCCGCGGTGGCACGGGCAAGGCGGCGAGCACGCTGGACACCTCGTTACCGGCAGGACCGCAGACCTGGCAGAGATTCTGCGTCACGAGCAGGTCGGGAGCGGCCGCCCGGATCGCGTCGGCGTCGACGCGATAGAGGCTCTGGCCCGAAGCGAGCCGCGCCGCGACCGCCGCATCGATCTCGGCGCTGGTCAAGTCGGCGAGGTTCAGCGCCGCGTCCACGAGCACGGGCTTGTCTCGGACGCGACTCGGGTAATCGCATTCGTGGCTGCGCCCGACGAGCTGTTCCTCCAGGCCGAGCAGATAGACCATCTCGGTGGCGGCGGGGAGGAACGACACGATTCTCACGATCCAGCTCGACCGGTCGCTCAGGCGACTTTGCGACGCAGCCAGGTGCGCGTCTGCAATCCGTAAATCGCGGCGCTGCCCGCGAGCAGCGCGGCCAGACCGAAGATCTCTTTGGCGGAACCCAGCGCAATCAGCAGGGCCATGCTGACGATGCCGACGACGGCGGCCGCACCCAGCCACCGAAAGCGTAAGGGCGGTCCGTCGAGCGCGACTTCGCGCCGCGACAGATGCCATGCGGCCGCGCAACCGCCCATGTACAGGGGTGCGACGGCCAATGCCGACAGCACGGCGAGTTCATTGAAAGTGCCGGACAGGGCGAGCGTCAGTGCCACGGCGCCATAACACAGGATCGCAGCGTAAGGCGTGTGCCGTCGCGCGTGCAGGCGACCGAGCGCCTGAGGCAGCAGTCCATCGCGGCTCAGCGCGAACAGAATCCGCGGACTGCACAGGATGTCGCTGCACAGCCAACCGAACATGGAGAACGCCGCGCCCGCGAGCATCAAGACACGCAGGCTGGGGCTGATCTGCGCCATGGCATCGGCAAGTGGCACCTTCGTGCTCGCCAGAGAGGGGCCGAGGATCCCCTGCGCGACGCTCTGGATGCCCATGTACAGGATCGTCACGCCCAGCATCGCGATCGCCAGGGCCTGCGGGATGGTTCGGGACGGGTTTCGGACCTCGCCACTCGCCGCGAGGGCTCCCTCCATGCCGGTGAAGGTGAACAAGGCGAGAATCAGGCCGTGGCCGATACGCGCGTCGGCGGGTAACCCACGCAGCGTGAAGTTGCCCGCGTGCACCGCGCCCACACCCACGACGACGAAGACGACGAGAGGCAGTAATTTCACGATGGTCGCCAGATTACTGAGGCGCGCGGCACCGGAAACGCCGAGGATGTTCACGACAGCGAGTCCGCCGATGAGGCTCGTGATCAGGACGATGCGCACGGTCGTCTGCCAGGCCGTCGGCGCGAGACTGGCAACCACGTCCCCGAGCGCCGCGGCGATGCCCCCGCAGGCAAGCACGTCGCTGAATGCGAGCAGCACGGCTGCGATGAAGCCTGCCAACGGGCCAAAAGCGGTCGCGATATACCCATAGGCTCCGCCGCTGGTCGCAACCCGGCTGCCACCTTCGGCGAAACAGACGGCGATCGCGCCGATCGCCGCCGCGCAGGCCGCGAACGCAAACGGTGCATAAGCGCCGACGGCCGCCGCGAGCGAACTCGGAACCTCGAAAATCCCGGCGCCCACGATGATGTTGACGATGCTGGCAGCCAGGGTCCAAGAACCCACGGTGCGGATCAAGCCGGCGTCGCGGAGGCTTTGCTGCATCACTGTGAAATTAGCACGTTTGGCACGTGTCTTGCTTCGGACATCACGAGGCCCACGAGGGGGCGATCGAAGGAGCAGCGATGAAGCAGCAGATCGAGACGGCACAGGACGCCGGGGTCCCGGACGAACACCGGGTGGGAATCGAAGGTTCCCCTCTGCCGAGACCCGCAACCTGCGGCGGCGACCCCGCGGTCGGCGCGCGCCGGCCGGGCGGCGAATCCCTGCCGAGCGTCCTCGCGACAATGCGAGCGTTCCGCCTATCGGTGGCGGTGCTGGATTCCTGAGGGGGATTTGCGGGGACATTCCCCGTCGAGCACGGCTCCTTCGCGACCGCCGAGACGATCGCACTCATGCGCGCGCACGGAACTTATCCGGTGCCGACTCTGTCGGTCTATGAGGTGCCCATGGAACCGATTTGGGCGAGGGCGACCAACCGCTGGAGTTCCGACTCTTGATCCACGACGGTATGTACCCAATCGCTGCCTGGTTCGCGACGGCCGACGGAGCCGATTGACCGCCGGGCGCATCGCGGCGGCTGCAGCCCTGGTCGGGGTCGCGATGCTGCTGAGCGCAGCGTTCGTGGGCGACCTGGACACCGGGTCGCGTTTCCTCCTGCAGGACTACGGTGCGAGCGGCATCGAACTCGCGCTCTCCCTCGGTCTCGCCGCGCGGCGCCCGTGGCTCGCGAGCAGAACGCCGAGTTCGGTCTGGCTCGTGTTTCTCGTCGGGATCGCGGCGGCCTTCGCCAGCGATCTGGCATTGATCGGCTGGTGGCTGCTCGCGCGAACCCGCGGATTGCTCTCGAGCGCGGGCGTGTTCGCCGGGCACATCGCCGCGACCCGGCGCGGGTTCGTGCTTCAGTTGATCGTCGCGGCGTTTTTTTGCCTCGTGGGCGCGACCGGCTTCCAAGGCAGGACGGAAATCGCCGCCGCGTTCCGTCGCGCAACGCGGCCCGGCTCGTTCTGGGCGATCGTATTCGGGGTCCCCCTGGCCTTGACGGTCGTCGCCGCCCTGGTGGCGATGGCCAGTGGATATTTTCTGCTGTACCCGCCGTTGCTGATCTGGATCCTCTTCTTCACGTTCCTGTTCGCGGGTAAGCGCCGTTACGTCCTTCGCCGTCGCAGCCCCGGTGTCGACCTGGGCTGATCGGGGCGCCGCGCCCGAGCCCCCGGCGATGGCTGTGAGCCTCGCTGCGATCGCCTTGCCGAAGTAAGCCTGCGGATTCGATGGGGTGAATCCCTCGCGCTGCTCGCGCGCGCCGATCGCGAGCTTCGCGGCGTCGAATGCGGCCTGCAAGGACTGGGCTTTTGGCAGCGCATCGCGATAGAACGCCTCCCCGAAATACGTCAGCTCGCGATCGTTGGAACAGCCGAAGGACGTCCGATCGGCGGCGGCAGCGGTGAGCACGATCGTGCGCGGATCCGCGAGCGCCGGAACGAATGCGCCGGCATAACAGGCGGAGACGATGATCACGCGCCACTGGATGCCGGCATCCTTCAGAGCCTGGACGAGATCGGCCGGGGTCAACTCATCGAGCGGCAAGCCATCGTTCGAGACCGCGACCGCGCCGTCGGACGAGCCATGCGAAGAAATCGATAGAAAGAGGATGTCGCGATCGAGCCGCATCCGCGCGGCAAGACCCTGCAGCGCATAGCGCAGACCCGAAACCGTCGCGAGCGGATGCTGGTCGAGGTCTCGCTGGTCGTTGATCAATTCCAGGTGCCGCTCGGCGACACCGTAACGCGAATCGATGACCCGGGCAGCCAAGCCGATCTCGCCCGCAAACACCTTCTCGTCGCCGACGCCGGCGAACCCGAGAAAAAATGCTTCGGGGGCATCGCCCGGAGCGCGCCGTATCGGCGCGAGCGCGGCATCGATTTGCGCAGCCTGACGAAACAGGATCTCCTCCGCGTCGGCGCCCGCACCGTCGGCATCTGCGCCTGCGGCATCCGCGCCCGCACCGTCGGCATCCGTCGGCGTCGCCGTGCCATCCGCCGCGGCGGTCTCGGCTTCGGCGGAACTCCAGACGTCCGGGATGACGTCGAGCGCATCGCTGGCCCAGAGAAAGGCGCCGACATACACGGCGCCGAGCAGGGCTGCGACTCGCCGCGATTGCCCGCACAGGGCACGCAAACCCCGCAGCAGGTAGACGAGCGTATAGACCGCGACGAGTGCACGCGAGCCGGCAAGCCAGCGTGGATCGCCCCACATCGTCTCGCTCGCCACGAAGAGGACGAGCATTGGAACGAGGCCCATGACCAGCGTCAGCACTGACGGAACTGCGCCTTGGATTCGTGCTAGGCGTTTGAGCAAGGCGGCGAGGCCCAGCACCGCGAGCCCATACCAGGCGAACAAGGGGGTCGCGGTCGCCGAGAGGTGAGGATCGGGCTGAATTTGCCACCAGTCGATCCCGACCCAGAGTGCAAGCGAGGCGAGACCCAGGGCCAGGCTCGTCCGCAGCGCGGTGCGTTCCTCGAGCGGGCCCGCAGCGCGCAAAAACCAAAGCCGCAGCAGCGCCGCCGGCCAGGTTTGAGGGTGTGGCGGCCGCCCCGAATCCGTCTCGTACACCATGGCGCGGATCCTACCGTGCAGCGCATCGACCCGTGCACTAGAATCGTGGAACGCTGACTGGGGTTGCGAGGTCTGAGTGGAAAGGGTTCTGTGAAGTATAGAATGCGAGGTCAAATCATGAACAAGATCACGGGGCGCGCGCGGATAGTGGCGCTCGCCGTTTGCGCTTGCCTGGGTCTTTCCACGACCGCGTTCGCCCAGCACGGCGGTGGCGGTCATGCCGGGGGCGGCGGCCACGCCGGGGGGTATGCCGGTGGTCACGCGGGCGGATACGCCGGGGGCCGTGGCTACGGCGGTTATGGCGGCCGCGGCTACGGCTACGGTGGGCGTGGTTACGGCTACGGGTATGGCGGGTGGCGCGGAGGATATGGCGGTTGGGGCTGGGGTTGGGGTCTCGGCTACGGGCTCGGTTACGGCGCCTTTCTGGCGACCTTGCCGCTCTATTACTCGACCTGGTGGTGGGACGGGGTGCCGTATTACTACGCCAACAACAGCTACTACGTTTGGAACCCGTCGGCGAACGGCTATGTCGTCACGAACCCGCCGTCGCAAGTGATCGCCGAGTCAGGGGGCAGCCAGGGTGCGGCGCCCGCCGGCGCCGCGGCGCTGTTCGTCTATCCGAAGAACGGTCAAAGCGCCGAGCTGCAGGCCTCGGACAAATACGCCTGCCATCAGTGGGCCGCGAAGCAGAGCGGTTTCGATCCGACGGTGAACACGGCGGCCGCGACGAACGGGCAGGCGCAGCGCCAGGATTACCTGCGGGCGCAGGCAGCGTGTCTGGAGGGTCGCGGTTACAGCGTGCAATAACACGCGCTCGCTGTTTCCCGCCGCGGCGAGCGAACGACTGGCGCAGGATCTCGTGATCCTGCGCCAGTTTGCTTCCGCGTCGCTGCTGAGCCGCGAGATTTTGGCCGTTGCCGCGCAGGCCGAGTTTCGTCACCTGCGCACACGCGGGGGCGTGATGTCGGTGGCGATGACCAATTGCGGCTCCTGGGGCTGGCACAGCGATCTCAGCGGTTATCGCTATGTGGCGCGCGATCCGCTCAGCGATCGCGCGTGGCCGGACATGCCGCCTCTGTTCGCACAGCTGGCGCGGGATGCCGCGGCGACCGCGGGCTTCGGCGCGTTCGACCCCGACTGTTGTCTGATCAACCGCTATGCGGTCGGCGCGCAGATGGGCACCCACCGCGATTTCGACGAGCACGACTTGTCTCAGCCGATCGTCTCGGTCTCGATCGGATTGCCCGCGGTATTTTGCTGGTACGGTGCCGTCCGCAGCGGCAAACCCCTGAAGGTGCCGCTCAGCAGCGGCGATGTGCTGGTGTGGGGAGCGAGCGCACGCACGGGCTACCATGCCGTGCGCCGCGTCGCCGCGGCCCTGGACGAGGGCAATGAATCGTTTCGCTATAACCTGACGTTCCGCCGCGCGCGCTAGCGCCGCACGCGCGGCGGCGTCGCGCACGCCGGCGTCCGGACTCAGCGGTCGATCGTGCCCATGCTCTGGGCGGGGTAGCGTTCGCCGGCGGCGGCGTGTGGAGAAAAAATCTGCGCCAGCGTCGCCAGCTGGACCGCCGACAAGCGCAGCTCGAGCGCGGCGATGTTCTCGTCGAGGAACACACGCCTCTTCGTGCCGGGTATCGGCACGATGTCATCGCCTTGCGCGAGAACCCACGCCAGCGCGAGCTGCGCCGGACTGCAATGCAAATCGGCGGCGAGATCCCGGACCCGGTCGACGAGCGCGAGATTCTTCGCGAAGTTTTCGCCTTGGAATCGCGGGCTCGCTCGGCGGTAGTCCTCGGGCGCGAAATCCTCGGGCTTCTGGATCGTGCCGGTGAGAAAGCCTCTGCCCAGGGGACTGTAGGGGACGAACCCGATGCCGAGTTTACGACAGGTGGCCAAAGCGCCCTCTTCCGGTTCACGGCTCCACAGCGAGTACTCGCTTTGCAAGGCCGTGATCGGATGCACCGTGTGCGCGCGCCTGATCGTCGCCGGCGCGGCCTCCGACAGGCCGAGGTAACGCACCTTACCCGCTTTGACGAGCTCCGCCATGGCCCCGACGGTCTCCTCGATCGGAACCGCCGGATCGACCCGGTGTTGATAGTAAAGATCGATGGTCTCGACGCCGAGACGGCTCAGGCTGCCCTCGGCGGAGCGGCGCACGTAGTCGGGACGACCGCTGATGCCGCGCACCGAAGGGTCGTTCGGGTCACGCAGGATGCCGAACTTGGTGGCGAGGAACACCTGATCACGACGCCCTCGGATCGCGCGACCGACCAGGGACTCGTTGGTGTGCGGACCGTACATGTCCGCCGTGTCGAGCAAAGTGATGCCGCGATCGAGCGCACGCTGGATCGTCGCCAGGGACTCCTCGTCGTCGCGACCGGCGTAGAAATCGCTCATGCCCATGCAGCCGAGCCCGATCGCCGATACCGACGGTCCGTTGCGCCCCAAATGTCTCGTCTGCATCGCTGACTCCTGTTGATCTGCCTTCAGGTTAGCATCGGATCACGGTCGGCGAGCGAAGTTCCGGTCACAGCGACAGCGGCAGCGCGGTCGATTCCTTGATCACCGTCACGGCGACGGAAGAATTGACGGACTGTACGCAGGGAATGCGCGAAAGATAATCGAGATAGAAGGCTTCGAACGCTTTGATGTTCTTCGTGACGATCTTCAGCAGAAAATCCCACTCGCCGGTCAGGGTGTAACACTCCAGCACCTCGCTGCGATCGCGGATCGCCGCTTCGAACGTCGCGATCGCATCGCGGCCCGTGGTCGAGAGCTTGACGTGCGCCAGGATGGTCAGATCGAGTCCCAGTGCCGCGCGGTCGAGCAGCGCCACCCGCCGCTTGATCACGCCGGTCTTCTCCAGCATCTGAATTCTCCGCCAGCAAGTCGTCGTCGATTGCTGCGCTCGCAGCGCCACGTCGGCGACCGACAAGGCGGCTTCCTGCTGCAGGATGTCGAGAATCTTCAAATCGATGGCGTCGAGCGCAACTCGGAACATTTGATTCAGTATATTTGATTATTGGGAATGAACATACTACTTTGAGCGGGCGATATCGAACAGGAATGCGAATCCCCGCGATAAGAGCGTAGATTTCGCACGCATGGTCAGCCCCTCGCGTTTGCACCTGCCACGAGCGCCCGCCCGTCCCGGCGAGGCCCCGGATTTCAGCTACCTCGAGTTGTCGCCCGCCGGGGCGGTGGGCCGACCGGAGGTGACGGCCAAGGCGCGCGACATCGCGCCGCTCGCCCTCGAACTCGTGCGGGTGCTAGACGATCGACACGATGCGGTCGGTCCCTGGCACCCGCACCTCGACCCCGGTGAGTTGCAGATCGGGCTGCGGCACATGCTGCTGACCCGCCTGTACGACGAGCGCATGCAGCGCACCCAACGCGCCGGCAAGATCAGTTTCTACATCCGCTCGCTCGGCGAGGAGGCGGTCTCGGTGGCGCAGTGCATGGCGCTGCGTCCGGGCGACATGCTGTTCCCCGGGTATCGCAACCAGGGTCTGCACATCGCCCGAGGCCTCTCGCTCGTCGATCTCATGTGTCAGCTGCTCTCGAACACGCGCGACATGTGCAAGGGCCGCCAGCTGCCGGTGATGTATCACTCGGCTGCGGGCAGACTGTTCACGATCTCGGGCAATCTCGCGACGCAGTTTCCGCAGGCGGTCGGCTGGGCCATGGCGGCGGCGATCAAGGGCGAGGATCACATCGCCGCCACGTGGATCGGCGAAGGCAGCAGCGCGGAAGCGGACTTTCACCATGCGCTGCTGTTCGCGTCGGTCTATCAGGCCCCGGTGCTGCTCAACGTCGTCAACAATCAATGGGCGATCTCGACCTTTCAGGCCAACGCCGGCGGCGAACAACGCTCGTTCGCGGCTCGCGGGCCCGGCTATGGGATTGCGGGCATCCGCGTCGATGGGAACGATTTCCTGGCGGTGCACGCCGTGACGCAATGGGCCGCCGAGCGCGCACGCACGGGCTCGGGTCCCACCCTGATCGAACTCGTCACCTATCGTGCGGCCGCGCATTCGACCAGCGATGACCCCACACGTTACCGTGCGAAGGATGATTATCTGCATTGGCCGCTCGGAGATCCGATCGAACGCCTCAAGCAGCATCTGATCAAGCTCGGCGAATGGTCCGAGGAGCGGCACGTGGCGATGACCGCGGAGCTCGATGCGATGATCGCCGCCAGCTGGAAGGAAGCCGTGACCTACGGCACGCTGAGCGACGGTCCGCGCTTGAATCCCGACCTGATGTTCGAGGACGTGTTCAAGGAAATGCCGCAGCACCTGCAGCGACAGCGTGCGCTGATGCGCGCCGAGAAGGGGTGAACGGCGTGGCCCAGATGAACATGATCCAGGCGCTGAACTCGGCCATGGACGCCATGCTGCAGGCGGACCCCTCGGTGATACTGATGGGCGAGGACATCGGTTATTTCGGCGGCGTGTTTCGCGCCACGGAGGGGCTGCAGCGCAAGCACGGCGAACATCGCGTCATCGACACGCCGATCGCTGAAGGGGCCATCATCGGCGCGGCGATCGGCATGGCCGTGGGCGGCCTGCGTCCCGTGGCCGAAATACAATTTGCGGACTACATCTACCCCGGTTTCGACCAGATCGTCAGCGAATTGGCGCGGCTGCGCTACCGCAGCGCCGGCGATTTCTTCGCGCCGGTGACGATCCGTACGCCTTGCGGCGGCGGGATCCGCGGCGGTCAGACGCATTCACAGAGTCCCGAGGGGATCTTCACGCACGTCAGCGGCATCAAGGTCATCATGCCGTCGAATCCGTTCGATGCGAAAGGCCTCTTGATCACCGCCATCGAAGACGACGACCCGGTGGTCTTCTTCGAGCCCAAGCGGCTCTACAACGGGCCTTTCGACGGCGACCCGAACAAGGCCGCGATACCCTGGAGCACGCACCCGAAGGGCGAGGTGCCCGAGGGGATCTACCGCGTGCCGTTCGGCAAGGCGGACATCGTGCGCAGCGGCTCGCAAGTCACCATCATCACCTATGGCACGATGGTGTTCGTCGCCACGCTCGCGGCGGCGAGTCTCGGTGTCGATGCGGAGATCATCGATTTGCGCTCGCTCGTGCCGCTCGACGTCGACACGATCTGCAGTTCGGTCAAGAAGACCGGCCGCTGTGTCGTCGCCCACGAGGCGACGCGCTTCTCGGGCTTCGGCGCGGAGATCCTGGCCATCGTCCAAGAGGAGTGTTTCTGGGATCTGGAGGCCCCGATTCAGCGGGTCGCCGGTTGGGATACGCCCTACCCCCACGCCTTCGAATGGGAATACTTTCCCGGCCCTGCGCGCGTCGGCGCCGCGATCAAAGCGGCGATGGATCCCGCATGAGCGCCCCGGGTGAGTACGTGTTCAAGATGCCCGATCTCGGCGAGGGCACCGTCGAGGCGGAGATCGTCCGTTGGTATGCAAAGCCCGGCGACCTCGTCGCCGAAGACCAGGCGATCGTCGAGGTGATGACCGACAAGGCGTCGGTCGAAGTACCGGCTCCCGTCAGCGGGCGTGTTCTTGCGATCACGGGGAGCGCCGGCGACAAGGTGGCGGTCGGCTCCGCGCTGATCGTGTTTCAACTGCTGGAATCCGCGGATCAAGCCTCGGCCGCCGTGCCCAGGGCCGCCCCGGCCACGCAGGCCGCCCCGGCCGCGCAGGCCGCCCCGGCCGCGCAGGCCGCAGCGGACGCAGCGGGCGCAGCGGGCGCAGCGGCGGAGTTCGGGACGAGTAGCGCGGTGCCCGCCGGCGGGTCCGCCAAACGCGTCATGACGTCTCCCGCGAATCGTCGGCGCGCACGCGAGGCGGGCGTCAGCTTGCACACTCTCGTCGGCAGCGGACCGCGGGGCCGGATCTTGCAGAGCGACATCGCCGCGGTGATCGGCGACCCGGCGTCACCGGAGCCGCGGTCCTCCGAGCCGCGCTCATCGGATCCGCAGACCACCGAAATCAAGGTCATCGGTCTGCGTCGTCTGATCGCCGAGCGCATGAGCGAAGCGAAGCGAACCATCCCGCATTTCGCCTACGTCGAGGAGGTCGACGTCACGGAGCTAGAGTCGCTCCGGTCGCATCTCAACGCGCAGCATGCGAGCGCCGCGGCGCCGCTGACCTACCTGCCCCTGGTCGTGCTCGCCTTGGCCCGAACCTTGCGCGCCTTCCCCCAATGCAACGTCCGCTACGACGCCGAACGGGGCGTCCTGGTCCGCCATCTTTCGGTGCATGTCGGCATCGCCACGCAAACGCCCGACGGTCTCAAGGTACCCGTGGTCCGCGATGCCGGCTCCCGTTCGGTCTGGGATCTGGCAGAAGCAATTCGCGCGGTCACCGATCGCGCGCGTGCCAACAAATCGTCGCGCGAGGAGCTCTCGGGCTCGACCATCACGGTCACTAGCCTGGGCAAACTCGGCGGCATCGTCTCGACGCCGGTGATCAACGCCCCCGAAGTGGCGATCATCGGCCTCAACAAGGCCGTGGAGCGTCCGGTCGTCCTGCACGGCGCGATCGCGATCCGGCGCATCATGAACCTGTCGTCCTCGTTCGACCACCGCTTCGTCGACGGCCACGATGCGGCGGCGATGATTCAGCGTTTGAAGGCCTATCTCGAACACCCCGCCAGCATTTTCATCGCGGATCCCACGCGCGGGGAGGCTTGATGGTCGCCATCGTCGCCTGGTCTCATTCCCACTTCGGCAAACAGCCGGCGGCGAGCGTCGAGAGTCTCGCCGTCGGCGCCGCGACGCAGGCTCTGCAGCACGCAGGGCTTGCCGCCGCGGACATCGACGAAATCTTTCTCGGTCACTTCAACGCGGGCTTTTCCGCCCAGGACTTCACCGCCGCGCTGGTGCTGCAGGCCGATGCGGGCCTGCGCTTCAAGCCGGCGACCCGCGTCGAGAATGCCTGCGCAACGGGCAGCGCGGCCGTCCACCAGGGTGTGCGAGCCATCGAATCCGGACGCGCGCGACGGGTGCTGGTCGTGGGGGTGGAGCACATGACGGGCAGCTCCGCGGCCGACGTCGGCCGGAATCTCTTGCGCGCCTCGTACCTGCCCGAGGAACGCGATAATCCCTTCGGCTTTGCCGGTGTATTCGCCCGCATCGCCGACGCCTATGAGGAGGCCTACGGTGACCCGGCCGATGCCCTTGCGGCGATCGCGGCGAAGAACCACCGGAACGGCGCCGGCAATCCCTATGCACAGATGCGCCGGGATCTTGGTTACGACTTCTGCCGGACGGAATCCGAACGCAATCCGCGCGTTGCCGGGAAGCTGAAGCGCACCGACTGCTCGCCGGTCTCCGACGGCGCGGCGGCGCTGGTCCTCACCGACGACGCGACGGCGAGCGGCATGGCGCGGGCGGTCCGGCTGCGCGGCATCGCGCACGTGCAGGATTTCCTCCCGCTCGCGGGGCGGGACATCTTGAGTTTCGAGGGCTGCGCGCTGGCGTGGCGCCGCGCCCTTGCGGCTGCGAATTTGCGGCTCGAAGACCTGTCCTTCGTGGAAACCCATGACTGCTTCACGATCGCCGAGCTGCTCGAGTACGAGGCCATGGGTCTCACCCCCGCGGGTCGGGGTGCGGACGCGATCCACGAAGGGTGGACGACGATGGCGGGCAAGCTGCCCGTCAACCCGTCCGGCGGCCTCAAGGCCAAGGGCCACCCGATCGGCGCCACCGGCGTCTCCATGCACGTGCTCTGCGCGATGCAGCTCTGCGGCGAAGCGCCGCCCGGCATCCAGCTCGAAAGCCCGCGCATCGCCGGGATTTTCAACATGGGCGGCGCGGCCGTCGCCAATTACGTGAGCATCTTGGAACGGAGCCGCTGATCAAGCCCGGCACGATCGCAATCTCCTTCGTGGACGCCGCGCTCGCCCCGGTCCGGGCCCGAGGCCTCGATGCCGACGGCCTGTTGACCAGCGTCGGCCTTTCGCCCGGCCTGCTGGCGGCTCCTCAGGCGCGCGTTTCGACCGAACAATACGGCGCTCTCTGGCGCCGGATCGCGATCGCGCTCGACGACGAATTCTTCGCCCAGGATTCGCGCCGCATGAAGGTCGGAACCTTTGCGATGCTTTGCCGCAGCGTCGTGCATTGTCCCGATCTCGCCCGGGCCCTCGAGCGCAGCCTGCGCTTCTTCGCGCTCACGTTCGATGACCTCGGGGGCCGGCTCGTCGTCGATCCCGGGCTGGCGAGGATCGTCCTGACCGATAGGCGCGGGCCACCCGAAACCCGCGTTTTCGCGCACGAGACTCTGCTGATGCTCCTGCATGGTCTCGCCTGTTGGTTGGTCGGCAGACGCATCCCCATCCGCTACGTGCAGTTCGGCTATCCGGAGCCGGCGCACGGCGCCGAATATCGGTTGATGTACTCCCACGACCTGCGCTTCCAGATGCCGCAGACCGCGATCGCCTTCGATGCCGGGCTGCTCGGATTGCCGGTGATCCAGGACGAGCATTCGGTCTTGGATTTTCTCGCTCACGCACCCGAGAACATCCTCGTGAAATACAAGAATCCGCGCGGCTTGGGCGCGCGGATCCGCCGCCGCCTGCGCCAGTCCCTGCCGCAGGGCTTTCCGGAATTCGACGCCCTGGCGCAAGAACTGCGGATGGCGCCCGCGACCCTGCGCCGCCGTCTGCAGGAGGAAGGGAGCGCCTACCAGACGATCAAGGACGAGCTGCGCCGCGACCTCGCGATCGAGCACCTCACGCACTCGCACCGCACCGTGCTCGATATCGCGCTGGAGCTCGGGTTTGCGGAACGCAGCGCCTTCCACCGCGCATTTCGCAAATGGACCGGCGTGTCGCCCGGCGATTTCCGGCGCGCCGCGACCGATACCCAGCACCCCCTTTGACCGGATGCGTGGGCTTCCGACGCGCGAGGCCTCGGAAGCGCCGGCCACGACAGGCTCCCGGCGGGACGCCCGGGGGTCTCAGTCCCCGGCGCGCGCGAGGATCTGTCGGGCCTGTCGCAGGTGGGGCGCATCGACCATCTTGCCGTCGATGTCGAGGACACCGCGACCGGGATTTGCCGAGAAGGCGGCGACGACACGGCGCGCTTCCGCGACGGCAGCGGGCGCGGGCGTGAACGCGGCATTGATCACGGGCACTTGGCGCGGGTGTATCGCCAGCATCCCCGTGAATCCGTCCCGCGCGGCGCGCGACGCGTAGCGCTGTAAACCCTCGTCGTCGCGAAACGCCGGATACACGGTTTCCAGCGCGGACACGCCGGCCGCATGGGCACCGAACAAGGTCAGGGCTCGCGCGATTTCGTAGGGCGGCGTGAACGAGCCGTCCTCGAGCCGCGCTTGCGAGGCGCCGATCGCCGCGGGCAGGTCCTCGGCGCCCCAGGTAAGGCCGCAGAGCCGATCGGCGACCGTTGCATATTCGCCGAGCCGAAACACGGCGAGCGGCGTCTCCGTGGCGATGGGCAGGATCGGACGGCGCGGCAGACCCAGCCGGGCCAGGCTGTCGCCGAGATCTCTGACCGATGCGGCGCCCTCCGCCTTCGGCAGCACGAAGCCGTCCGGAGGCGCCTGCGTGAGCCCGGCGACGTCCTCCTCGAGCAGCCCGCTCGTGCGCGGGTTCAGACGGACGAAGATCGGCAGGGAGCGACCGGGGCGCGCGAGAAACGCGGCGACGTGGCGGCGTGCCTCGGCCTTATGCGCCGCGCTCACCGCATCCTCGAGATCGAGGATCAGAGCGTCCGCCGCGGCGGCGAGCGCCTTGTCCATCTGATCGGGTCGGTCTCCCGGCACGAACAGCAGGGAGCGCAATTTCACGGCGTCCCCCGACGAATCAGCGCCGTGCGCAGACAGGAGCAGACGAGCTCGTCGCGTTGGTTGTGCATGCGGTGCGCGAAGGTCACGATGCCGGCATTCGGACGCGACCGGCTCTCCCGCAGCTGGTCGACGGTCGTCTCGGCTCGCAGCGTGTCGCCGACGAATACGGGATTGGGCATGCGCACCTGGTCGTAGCCGAGATTCGCGACCAGAACGCCGAGCGTGGTGTCGGCAACCGAGACGCCGATCATCAAGCCGAAAGTGAACACCCCGTTGACGATGATTCTGCCGAACTCGCTCGCCGCGGCGGTCTCGGCGTCGAGGTGCAGGGGTTGCACGTTGTGCGTCAACGTGGTGATGAGCAAGTTGTCGGTCTCGGTGACGGTGCGGCGAAGCTCGTGCTGGATGAGATCGCCGATCCGCCAGGATTCGTAGCAGCGCCCCGTCATCGGTGCTCTCCTTGGGTTCCGGGCCGCCAGCATACCGCCTCCGGCGGGCGCAGGGTGATTCCCACGCGCCGCGTTTCGGGTTAGCGTTCGGAACATGAACCCCCAACCTAGTCGATGGCACTACGGCGTCTGCACGGTCGTTGCGGCCGCCGGCTTCTTGAGCGCCTGCGCGGTCGATCGCGACACCGCCGCCTCCGCCGAGCGTGCGCGCGGCGCCAACGAAGTCATCGATCGTGCGCTACCGCGCGAAATCGCGGATCGCGCGGGGTGGGCCCGGGATCTGTCTGCGGATTTCAAGGCGCTCGGGCTGCCGGCGACGCGCGAGAACGTTTGCGCGGTCGTCGCCGTGATCGCGCAGGAATCGAACTTTCAAACCGATCCGGTGATCCCGCATCTCGGCGCGATCGCCGCTCGCGAGATCGACGCGCGCGCCGGGCGGGCCGGCATTCCGCTCTCGCTGGTCCACGCCGTGCTGCAGCTCGATTCGAGCACCGGCCAGACCTATCGGCAGCGAATCGACGGCGCGCGCACCGAAAAGGAACTGAGCGACATCTACGAGGACTTCATCGGTCGGGTCCCGCTGGGCAACCGTCTGTTCGCCGAGCACAATCCGATCCGCACGCGCGGCCCGATGCAGGTCAATATCGCCTTCGCGGAGCGCTACGCCGAGGCCAAACCCTACCCCTACCCCGTGCAGGTGAGCATTGCCGACGAGGTGTTCACGCGGCGCGGCAGTCTCTACTTCGGGATCGCGCATTTATTGGAATACAAAGCGCCCTACGACCGAACCCTTTTTCGATTCGCGGATTTCAATGCCGGACAGTACGCCAGTCGCAACGCGGCGTTTCAAAGCGCCCTCGCCCGTGTCGCCGGAATCCCCGTGCCGCGCGACGGCGCGCTCTTGCCGGGCGATGCGCGCAACGGCTCCGCGCCGGGCCCGACCGAGGCGGCCCTGCGCAGCCTCGCGCCGAAGCTGCGGCTCGACGACGACGAGATCCACGCGACGCTCGAGCAAGGGCGCAGCGCGGACTTCGAGTCGTCGACGCTTTATCGACGCCTGTTCGCGCTCGCCGACCAGGCTGCCGGGACTCAGCAACCCCGCGCCCTGCTCCCGAGCATCGATTTGCACAGTCCCAAGATCCAACGCCCCCTGACGACCGCGTGGTACGCGAACCGCGTCGACACGCGCTTCCGCCACTGCCTGGCTACGGCCGGCTGAGCACTGCAGTTGTCATAATGCCGGCCGATCTCACCATATTTCCCGCGAGAGCTTGAAGCGACGAGCAAAATTCGTGCGCATGTCCCTCCGATCCAGTCGCGAAAAGACGGCTGTGTCACAATTTGGTCCCGCGAAACGCGCTCGCGTTCGCGTTTTTTGGACAACGGCGGGAGTGACATGACGAAACCAGTTTTCAGGGTCGCGATCAGCGCAATGGTGTACGGTCTCGTCGCGCTCGAGGCACAAGCGGCGACCCGATGCGAGCCCACCCTGAGCGCACCGCTACAGGACGCCGAGCGGATCGTGCATTCGCTGCGCGTAGACAAACCCGGCCAAGCCCGGGTCTTCGCTGCTGATGGATCGGAATACACGGCGACCGCGGTGCGTTGGATGAATGCCGAACTCGCAATCGCGAATCGCGCTTGCACGCGGGGCGACGACGCCACGGCAGCCCTGCACTTGGACGCGGTCCAGAACCTCCTGGCTCATTGACCCCGCGCCCGAACGGCGCATCCGCGAGGCGGTGCTTCCAAAACCTCGAGTACGGTCTCCACGGGGAGTGTGATCCACGCACGCGCGCCCGCCTTTAGTTCGCACTGCAGCAGCCGTTACTCGCGTCTATCTCACAACGATGCGCGAGGATTACATGTTCCGTAGAAGATTGACGGTCGCGAAAAAACTCGCGCTCCTGCCGCTCGCCGCTTTTGCCGGCATCGCCCTGGTCGCCGGCGTGCTCTTCCATGAATGCGATCAGATCTACCAGTCGGCGAGCTACGCGACCGTCAATACGGTGCCCAGTTTGCTGGTGCTCGATCGAGTCGAATATGCGATGGCGGGGATACGCATGTACGCTTGGGAACAAATCTCGGCGCAAGATGCGAGTTCCCTGGCATCGCTCGAAGCGAAATACGCGAGCGACAAGGAATCGGCCAGCGCAGCGCTCAAGGATTATGAGGCGCTGCTCTCGGACGACCACGATAGAGCGCTGCTCGAGACGGACCGTGCCGACGTGGATGCCGCGTATAAGCTCATCGACCGGACCGTGTCATTGTCTCGGAGCGGCAAAAAGAGCGAGGCCGCCGATTACTTTGCAAGTCAGCAGCCCACCATTCTGAAGACCATCGACGACCTCAAGGCTCACGCCGCGTATAACGAGGAACTCGGCAAGGCGGGCTCGGCGGAAGCGGCCAAGATCAAAGCCCGCGCCTTCACGACCGGAGCCGTGCTCGCCATCCTGACTGTCGCACTCTTGTTGTCGCTGGGCTGGGTCGTCCTCCGACAGATCATGCGCCAACTCGGCGCTGAGCCCGACGCGGTCGCGGAAATCGCCAGGAAAGTCGCGACCGGCGACTTCTCCGCCGAGATCGTTCTGCGCCCCGGCGATGATTCGAGTCTGTTCGCGACGGTTGCGAAGATGCAGTCGGACTTGCTCGAGCGCGTCGAGGCCGATCGAGCCGCCGCTGCCGAAAACGCCCGCATCCGCACCGCGCTCGACCGGGTCACGGTCGGCGTCATGCTGGTCGACAACGAAGGGCGGATCATCTACGCGAACGATTCCTCGCATCAGATATTCCAGACGCACGCGCCCGAAATTCGAACGCAACTCCCGCAGTTCGATCCCGCTCGCCTCGTGGGGGAGTCCTTCGACATCTTTCATCTCGACGCCTCGCGTCAGCCCGACAAGTTGGCCGGCCTGACCACAACCCATTCTGCCGACATCAAGCTCGGCAACGCATTGCTGCGCATCACGGCGAATCCCGTCAAAGACCCACAAGGGCGACGGGTTGGGACGGTGGTGCAGTGGAATGACCGCACACAGGAGGTGAGCACCGAGAACGAAGTCAATGTGATGGTCGCGAAAGCAATCGAAGGCGATCTGACCGCGCGCATCGAAGAGCAGGGCAAGGTTGGTTTCTTCAAGACGCTGTCAGAGGGCATGAACCGTTTGATCGGGAACATGGCAAACGTCGTACGCGCCATGGCGACAGCCGCTGCGGAGGTCAGTTCGGGCGCGGACGAAATCGCCCGCGGGAATTTAAATCTCAGTCAGCGCACCGAGGAACAGGCGTCCAGCCTCGAAGAAACGGCGTCGTCGATGGAGGAGATGACCTCGACCGTCAAGAACAACGCCGACAATGCCGCCCAGGCCAACCAACTCGCCGTGGCGGCTCGCGACCAGGCGGAGCGCGGCGGTAAGGTCGTCGGAACGGCGGTCGCCGCCATGGGCGAGATCAATGTCGCGAGCAAGAAGATCGCAGATATCATCGGTGTGATCGACGAGATCGCCTTTCAGACCAACCTGCTCGCGCTGAACGCGGCGGTGGAGGCCGCGAGGGCCGGAGAGCAGGGTCGCGGCTTCGCCGTGGTCGCTTCCGAAGTGCGCAATCTGGCCTCGCGAAGCGCGGAAGCGGCCAAAGAGATCAAGGCCCTGATCCAGGACTCGGTCAGCAAGGTCAGCGAGGGGGCGAAGCTGGTCGACGAGTCGGGCAAGGTGCTCGGCGAGATCGTGACAGGAGTCAAGAAGGTCACCGACGTGGTGGCGGAGATCTCGGCGTCGAGCCGCGAGCAAGCGTCGGGAATCGACCAAGTCAACAAGGCGGTCGCTTCGATGGACGCGGTGACTCAACAGAACGCGGCGCTCGTCGAAGAGGCTTCCGCCGCCGCTCAATCATTGATGGAACAAGCGGCGAACCTGTCCGGACTGATCGCCCGCTACCGGGTCGGTGGCGAGGCGACTCACGACCTCACGACCGCCGGCGCGAGTGCCTCGGCCGGCCATGCGACGTCGGCGGCCAGATCACGTCAACCCGCTCCCGAACGGCGCGCGGCAAGCCGACCCTTCAGCGCGAAAGCCCCGGCCAGCGCCCACCCCGGCGAAGCACCGCAGCGGCAGGCTGCGGGCGGCGGGGATCAGTGGCGCGATTTTTGACTACGGAATCCGTGATCCCGATCGTGGCGGTGCAGGAGATCGCGGACGACAACCCATCTCGCTTGGTTCGTTCGCGGCTTGATCATGAGGAATGACTCCAGTCCTCTCATCGTCCTGGTCGCCGCGTGTCTGTTCTCGATCGCGAGCACTGCCACCGTCGCGGACGAGCCCGCCACGACGACCCCCGACGCCGCTTCAGCGCCCCCGGCCCATGCCACCGCCGGAGTGACGCATTTATCCGACGTTCTCGAAACATCGGGCATCCAGCTCACCGGCTATGTGGACGGCACCTATGAGTACTTGACGACCGGCGGCGAGTTCAAGGGCGGCACACCGAGCCGCGTATTCGACTACCGCGAGAACAGCTTCACGGTGCATCAGGCGGCGCTGTTCGTCGCGATGCAGCCCAAGGATGGGTTCGGCGCCGTCGTCAACCTCACCGCCGGCGAGGACGCGAAGGTCATCAAGTCCCTTCCGCAGACAGGCGGCGCCGACTTGGACCTCACGCAGGCGTTCGTGCAGTATGCTCATGGGCCGCTGACGGTCATGGGCGGCAAGTTCGTGACCTTGGCGAATGTAGAGGTCATCGCGGAAACGCAGGACACGAACTTCTCGCGCTCGATTTTGTTCGGTTATGCGGTGCCGTTCACGAACACCGGCGTTCGCGCGACCTATACGATCGACGATCGATACTCGGTAACTCTCGGCATCAACAACGGCTGGGACCAGATCAGCGACGCCAATACCGACAAAACGCTCGAAGTGGGACTCGGTTGGACGCCAAGCAAGGCGTTCAGCGTGCTGTTGAATCTTTATGTGGGCGACGAGCCCATCAATTACACGACGCGGAACGTCAATACCGAACGCATCCTCGTCGACGCGATCGTCACCTGGAGTCCAACCGAACGACTGACCCTGATCGCCAATTACGACGGTGGCCGGCAGTCCGATGCCGCAGCCGACCGCGGCACCGCGAGCTGGCAGGGCATCGCAGGATACGTCAACTATCAATGGACGGCCCACTGGCGCAGCTCCATGCGCGTGGAGCGCTTCGACGATGCGCAAGGCTATCGCACCGGTGTCGATCCGCCGCAGCCTGGGATCCCCGCGAACGCAATCGGACAAATTTGGTCTGAATTGACCTTGACGGCGGGCTTCGCCCCCACAAAACACTTCGAATTGCGTCTCGAGGGGCGCGCGGACAAGTCGAACGTCGCCGCTTTCGTGACGGCCGGCGCGATGGCGGGCGGTGCCGCGTCGCTGACCGACAAACAGGAATCGATGGCGGCTCAAGCGATCTACAAGTTTTAGGGCTCACTCGATCAAGATCGCGCGAAAGTCGTTGACGTTGGTCAGCGTCGGCCCGGTGATCACGGAGTCCCCGAGCGCCTCGAAGAAGCGATGGGCGTCGTTGTCGTCGAGCATCTCCCGCGGCGACAAGCCGAGCGAGCGGGCCCGCTCGAGGGAATCCGGCGCCAGCACCGCGCCGGCGATTTCCTCCTGCCCGTCGACACCGTCGGTATCCGCGGCCAGCGCGTGGATGCGGGGATGACCCTGCAGGGCGAGACCCAGCGACAAGAGAAATTCCACGTTGCGACCCCCGCGTCCGGAACCGCGCACGGTCACGGTCGTTTCGCCGCCGGAGAGCAGCACGCACGGCGCGCGCAGGGGTTGATCACGCTTCGCGATCTGCAGGGCCAAGCCGGCCATCGTGCGACCCACCTCGCGCGCTTCCCCTTCGATCGCGTCGCCGAGAATATGAGCCTCGAGCCCCGCGGCCCGCGCCGCGGCGGCGGCGGCTTCGAGGGCCATTTGGGGCGTCGCGACGAGCCGGTATTCGGCGCCGGCCAAACGGGGATCGCCGGGCTTGATCGATTCCCCGGCGCCGCTGTCGAGCAGCTTGAACGCTTCTGCCGGTAGGGCGATCCGGTAACGCTCGACGATGCGCAGCGCATCGTCGCAGGTGGTGGCATCGGCGACCGTGGGACCCGAGGCAATGTCGGCAGGATGGTCACCGGGTACGTCCGAGATCAACAAGGACAGCACGGGGGCCGGATGGCTGGCCGCCGCCAGCCGTCCGCCCTTGATCGCGGACAGATGCCGGCGCACGCAGTTCATCTCGCTGATCGTCGCGCCCGACCGCAGCAGCGCGCGGCTGATTTGCTGTTTGTCGGCCAGCGTCACCCCGGCGGCGGGCAGCGGCAGCAGCGCCGAACCACCCCCCGACATGAGTGCAATCACGAGGTCCGCGGGGCTGAGACCGGCGACGAGCGCGAGGAGTCGCTGCGCGGCCTGCAGCCCTGCCGCGTCCGGAACCGGATGCGATGCGGTGACGACCTCGATCCGGTCGCAGGCCACGGCATAGCCGTGCCGCGTGACGACGAGGCCCGAGAGGGCGCCGGGCCAATGCGTTTCCAGCGCGCGCGCCATGGCCGCGGAGGCCTTGCCGGCGCCGATCACCACGGTCCTTCCGCGCGGCGGTGGCGGCAGATGGCCCGGGACGCAGGCGTCGGCTTGGGCGGCGCCGAGGGCCGCGTGGAACAATCGGCGAAGCAGATCCGGCGCGGTTTGGCCCATCAGTTCAGGCGTCGGCGTCGGTGGGCTTTGCCGTGACCTGCAGAGCGAAGGTACGCTCGATGGTTTTGACGAAGACCTCGGCACGCCGAACTGCCTCGGCCGCGAATTGCGGATCGATGTCCGTGCCCGTGTAATCCGCCTGCAGGCGAAGATTCTCCGTCTTGTTGAGCACGCCGGCGAGATCGCGGTCGATTTGTCCGGTTTGCACCGCGTACTGACGGAAGGCCGCGATCAGCTCTTTGTGTTCGGAGGGCAGGCTCTCCTCCGGCACGCCGGCGCACAGCAGGGCGGCCCTCGCAATATTGAACATGGCGAAGTAAGCCCGGTTGATCGCCCCTGCCGGATCACCATCCTCGAGGCCCAGCCGTGCGGTGCGCATCGCACGCTGACTCTTGCGCGCCAGATTGCGAACGAACGGCGTGGCATTCATGGCTCGATCCCCATCCGCCTATTCTGGGTGTTGGGGCGCGGCGGTGCAAGATCGCTAGTCCGGTCGATTGTCCATGGCGGATCGGCCAGACGCGTCGCCCGCCGTCGTATTATTCGCCGTGGGGCGGTCGGATCCCTCGGTGAGCACGATGGCCACCTGCTGCGAAAAATTCGCGACAGCTCCGCCGCTGCTGGAGAGAGGCACGTTCTCACCGACGACCGCCCGGCAATAGGCCTCGGTCAGCGCCTCGATCACGTCCGCAGGACTGCTGTTCGGTTTCGCGGTCGTGTAGTCGCGCACGACGCGTACCAACGTGGCGTGATCGGTACCCGCCGCTCTGAGCGTGTCGGGATTCTCCTTGAGCGCTGCAGTGGCGATGTTGGCGGGGAGCAGGGGGCAGATCAGGTCCGGTTGCCTGGCCCGCTTCGGTATGCTGGCGTAGTTCCTGGCGTTGCCCACCTCCCACTGCTGAGCATTCGGTACGCCGTGATTGTTCCACGCGGTACGCACGTAGTTCGCGACGTCGGCGATCTGCTCGTCGCTCAGTCGATGGGCAAACGAACCCATGGCTCCCCAGGTGCCCTGCGGACCGAACCCCTCGAGGATCGCCATGATCACGTCGTCGGGCGACGCGGCCGTGACGGCCGTGTTGCCGGCCAGTGCGGGGACCGTTCTGGCCATGCCCTTCCCGTCGCTGTGGTGACAGGAACTACAATTGTTTTCATAGATCTGTTTGCCGATGGCAAGCTCCTCGGGCGAGGCCACGGCACGGGCGATCGTCGGGTCGCTGACCGGCTTCTGGTCTTTCAGATAAACGGCCATCGCGGTCAAATCGTCCGTATCGAGATGGCGGAGGCTGTCGTGCACGGCCTCGGCCATGGGGCCGAACGCATGACCATTCCCGGCCATATCGCCCGTTTTCAAGAACTGCACCAACTGGGCCACGTCATACTTCTTGATCGCCGAGTTAGGATCGGAGGAGATGTTCGGTGCGAACCAGCCTTGCAAAGCGGCGCCCGTCAGCTGGTATTTCGCTTCGGGAGCCATGCCGACGTTTTTTGGCGTGTGGCACTCGCCACAGTGTGCCACGGCCTGGATCAAGTAGGCACCGCGATTCCATTGCGCATCTTCGCCCGGAGTCGGCTCCCACCGGTGCGGCTTGAAATAAATCGCCTGCCAGGCGCGAATTCCTGGACGGAAGTTGAACGGAAAACGGAAGGTTTTTTCCGGCGGCGGGACGCTGTGGGACACGGGAGCGATGGTCTGCAGGTAGGCCCATAGCGCATCGACGTCGGCATCCGTCATCATCGTGTACTCGATGTAGGGCATCGCCGGATACAGGTAACCGCCGTCCTTGCGGACACCCAAGCGCAGTGCGCGCACGAAATCCGCCTTGGTCCAGGTGCCGATGCCCGTGCGACGGTCCTGGGTGATGTTGGGCCCGTAGATGCTGCCGAAAGGCGTCTTCAATTCGTCGCCACCGGCGAACGGCTTACCGCCCGGCGCCGTATGGCAGGAGTTGCAATCCGCGGCCAGAGCAACGTACTGGCCACGGCTCACGATCGACTGCGCCGTCGCGGGTGAATGTCCCGCCGCCGGCGCCGCCGCCACCGCCTGCGACGCGAGGGCATACAGCGTCAGCAGCGCGGCAGAGCGTAGAAAGATCAGCATGGTCAATCACTTTGCGGGCGGACCGCGGTGGCGAATTAAACAATACGATCGCCGATGTAACCGCCCCGGACTGTCGGTGTTTGTCCGATCCCGGTGCAGGAGAATGTCCCGGAGTAGCGCAGTGACCGCGCAGTGAATGCTGTGCCGCGATAGGCAGTCTCACACCGCTTTGCTCCAACGTCCTACATCCCCGACCCGGGCATCAGCGCGATACTGCTGTCATGGACTCGCGCCACGGAGAATGGCAACGATGTTGAAAAGCTTTCGCACGGGTTGCGTCTTCTTTTTTTATGCGCGTAGCCACGGCCAGCTGCAATATCATCTCTGCGTCGGCGAGACTCGGGTCGCGGCGAACGATTCGTGGCGCAAGCTGGGTAAAATCAGCGATCGGGCGGCGCAAGAACACGCCACGCCGGAGCGCGCGCTGCCATCGCGACGGGTCGTCGCCTTCGAACGGCGCCTCGAGATCGACGCCTGAAGCGGACGGTCGAAGCGGACGCCTGAAGCAACAGTACGCGCCGGCCGTCGCCCTCCTCCGCGGTGGTATGATGATGCACGACAACAAGAGGAAACTCCGTGCATGCACCCACAGGCGCGGCGCGCCCTGCGCCGGACGCCGTCATCATCGACATCGTCGATTACGTGCTCGGTTTCGAGATCGATTCGGAGCTGGCTTACGAAACCGCGCGCCATTGTTTGATCGACACCTTGGGCTGCGGCCTGGAGGCGCTCGAATACCCCGCGTGTACGAAACTGCTGGGCCCGATCGTGCCGGGGACCGTCGTTCCACACGGCGCCAAGGTACCGGGTACACAATTTCAACTCGACCCGATTCAGGCCGCTTTCAACATCGGGGCCATGATTCGCTGGTTGGATTTCAACGACACCTGGCTCGCGGCCGAGTGGGGCCATCCGTCCGACAATCTCGGCGGGATACTGGCAGTCGCCGACTGGGTGGCGCGTAATCGCGTCGCCGCCGGCAAGGCGCCGCCGCTGATGCGGGACGTGCTCACCGCGATGATCAAGGCCCACGAAATCCAGGGCGTCATCGCCTTGGAAAACAGCTTCAACCGGGTCGGGCTCGATCACGTGCTGCTGGTCAAGGTCGCATCGACCGCGGTGGTCGCACAGCTGCTCGGTTGTTCACGCGAGGAGATCGTGAACGCCGTTTCGCTCGCCTGGGTCGACGGCCAGAGCTTGCGCACGTATCGCCACGCCCCCAATACCGGCTCGCGCAAGAGCTGGGCGGCGGGAGATGCGACGAGCCGCGCCGTGCGGCTCGCCCTGATCGCCAAGACCGGCGAGATGGGCTATCCCTCGGTGCTGACGGCCAAGACCTGGGGCTTCTACGACGTGTCGTTCAAGGGTCAGGCCTTCAAACTGCAGCGTCCCTACGGCTCGTACGTGATGGAAAACGTGCTGTTCAAGATCTCCTATCCGGCGGAGTTCCATTCGCAAACCGCCGTGGAAGCCGCGATGATCGCGCACGCCCGTCTGCAGGCGCTCGGCAAGAGCGCCGCCGCGATCTCTCGGATCACGATCCGCACGCACGAGGCCTGCATTCGCATCATCGACAAGCGCGGGCCGCTCGCCAATCCCGCGGATCGCGATCACTGCATTCAGTACATGGTCGCAGTGCCCCTGTTGTTCGGTCGACTGACCGCGGCGGACTACGAGGACGGCGTCGCATCCGATCCGCGGATCGACTCCCTGCGTGAAAAAATTCACTGCGTCGAGGACGTGAGGTTCACGCGCGACTACCATGACCCCGAAAAGCGCTCGATCGCGAACGCCCTGCTCGTCGAACTCGACGACGGCACGCGATTGGACGAAATCCTGGTCGAATACCCGATCGGCCACCGGCGCCGTCGCGGCGACGGCATCCCCCTGCTCGTCGAAAAATTCCGCACCAATTTGCGACGACGCTTTCCCGAGAAGCAGCAGCGCGCGATCCTCGAGGTCTCGCTCGACGCCGAGCGGCTTGCCTCGACGCCGGTCAACGACTACGTCGATCTCTACGTGATATGAGCTATCTCGTCGCCGACGACCTCCCCACGACGCCCGCCGGGCATCGCTTCCGGGCTCTGCTCGCGGAACCGTCGATCCTGAGGCTGCCCGGGGCGCACAACGGGCTTGCGGCGCTTCAAGCCAAAGCGCGCGGATTCCCGGCGCTCTACTTGTCGGGCGCCGCGATGACCGCATCGATGGGCTTGCCGGATCTCGGCATGATCACGGTCGACGAAGCCGCCTTTTTCATACGACAACTGGTCCGCGCCTCGGCCCTGCCCGTCCTCGTCGACGGCGACACCGGCTACGGCGAAGCCCTGAACGTGATGCACATGGTCCGCAGCTTCGAGGATGCCGGTGCCGCGGCCGTCCACATCGAGGACCAGCTGCTGCCGAAGAAATGCGGGCATCTGAACGACAAGAAGCTGGCGAATCCGCAGGACATGGCGGCCAAGATCGCGGCCGCGGTGAAGGCCCGGCGGCATCTGTACATCATCGCCCGTACGGATGCCGCCGCCTCCGAAGGCATCGATGGGGCGGTGGCGCGCGCGAAACTCTATCTGCAGGCCGGCGCCGATGCCATCTTCCCCGAGGCGCTGACGACCGAGGCGATGTTCCGTGAATTCGCGAGTCGCGTCGATGCTCCGCTGCTCGCCAACATGACGGAGTTCGGACGCAGCCCCTATTTCACCGCGGAACAGTTTGCGGCGATGGGCTACCGGATGATCATCTGGCCCGTCAGCTCGCTGCGCATCGCCGCGCGGGCTCAGGACGACCTGTACGCGGCTCTGCAGAGGGACGGCGTGGTGAGCAGCGTGCTGGAACGGATGCTGACACGCCAGGAACTCTACGATCTGATCGGGTACGGCGAGTACGAGGCTCTCGACGCCTCGATCGTGAAGACCATCGTCCCCCGCTAATTTTTCAGGATGCTGCCGAGAAAAGCCTTGAGCCGCTCGGCGCGCGGTGCATCGAAAATCTCCGCCGGCGGCCCGTGTTCGATGATCTCGCCGCCGTCCATGAAGACGATCCGATCCGCGACGCGGCGCGCGAAGGCCATCTCGTGCGTGACGCAGACCATGGTCATGCCGGAGTCCGCGAGGCCGACGATGATCTCCAGGACCTCGTTGATCATTTCCGGATCCAGCGCCGACGTCGGCTCGTCGAACAGCATGATTTTCGGCGCCAGGCACAAGGCGCGGGCTATCGCGACGCGCTGCTGTTCGCCCCCGGAGAGTTGCGCGGGATACTTGCCGGCGTGCGCGCCGACGCGGACGCGGTCGAGGACGCTGCGGGCGAGATCCTCGGCCTCCCGCTTCGGCGTCTTGCGAACCCAGATCGGCGCCAGGATGCAATTCTCCAGCACCGTCATGTGCGGGAACAGGTTGAAGGATTGAAACACCATGCCGACCTCGCGGCGCGCGAACCGCGCCGATCGCGCGTCGCCCGTCAGCCGGGTGCCATCGACGACGACATCGCCGGAGTCGCAGGTTTCCAGCCCGTTGATGCAGCGGAGCAAGGTCGACTTGCCGGAACCCGAAGGTCCGCAGATCACGAGCCGTTCGTGCGGCGCGACGGTCAACGAGACGTCGCGTAGGGCATGCAGGCTGCCATGCCACTTGTTGATCCGATCGATCGTGACGAGGTCTGCCATCGGGGATCAGCGACGTCCCACGACCGCGACGCCCCGGCCGAAACGCCGCTCCAGGCGGAACTGGACGATCTCGAAGACGATCGACAAGGCCCAATAGATCAGTGCCGCGGCCAGCAGCATCTCCATGTAGCGAAAACTCGAGCGCGCGTAGGATTGGGCGAGAAAATTCAACTCCCAGAGCCCGAGGATGGAAACGAGCGCGGAATCCTTGAGCATGGACACGAACAGCGCCCCCGCCGGCGGAATGATCAGTCGCAGTGCCTGCGGTCCGGTCACCTTCCAGAGGATCAGCCAGCGCGGCAGGCTCAGGGCCATGGCCGCCTCGCGCTGTCCGAGCGGGATGGCCATCATGCCGCTGCGGATGGTTTCGGCGAGATAGGCGCCATAATTGAGCGACAGCGCGATCAGCCCGGAGGTCAGCCCGCCGAGCACGACGCCGATCTGCGGCAGGGCAAGGTAGATGATCAGAACCTGCACCAACAGCGGGGTTCCCCGAAACAAGGAGGCATAAAACGTCGCGAACGCGAAGGCGACCGGGTTGTCGGACAGGCGTCCCGCCGCCGTGATCATCGCGATGCCGAGAGCGCAGACCATGGACACCGCGGTCACGAACAGGGTCAGGACCGCCCCCTGAATGAAGCCATCCGGCCCCAGGCGCAGTCCCAGCAAGAAGGGCAGTTTCTGGGCCACGTAGCCGAAGTCCAGCTGCAGCGCGCGACATCCCCACGCGAGCAGCAGTGCCAAGACGGTCCAGGTGGCCCAAACCTGGATCCGGAAGTGCGACTTCCGCGTGACCCTGGGGGCCGATACGGGTCGCCCGGCCGCCGCCCGCACCTCGGCATCAAGGGCCATCGATGATCGCGTCCATGCCCAGCCACTTGCGCGAGATCCGCGCGAGCGTGCCGTCGGTTTTCAACGCCTCGAACGTACGGGCAACCAGCGCGTCCCATTGCGGATCGCCCTTTTCGGTCGCCACCGAACTGCGCTCGGCGTAGAGCGGCGTGCTCAACACCTTCAAAGCCGGCAGGGAGGCGGCACTCGCCGTCGCCGTGGCGAGAGACGACACGATGGCGTCCAAGCGGACGCCCGGACCCAGGGCGAGATTGCGGAAATTGATCGTCTCGTCTCCGGGAATCGCGACGACGTCGTGGAAGGGATAGGCAACCACCGCTCGACCATCCAGCACGAGCGCCCGATTGAGGTAGTTTTCATAGGTCGAGCCATTCCCGACTCCGACGCGTTTGCCGGACAGGTCGGCGGCCGACTTGATCCGCTGCTCGTCCCTGTGCACGGTGATCACCGCCGGCGATGCATAGTATTGCACGGGAAAACTCAGGGTCCTTTCCCGCTCTGCCGTGCGCGTCATCGAGCAGATGCAGATATCCCAGCGGCCCTGCCAATGCCCCCCGACGATGGTCTCCCAACTGGGTGTCTGCAGCTGCAGCTTCGCGCCGATTCTGGCCGCGAAGGCGCGCGCGACGTCCACGTCGAAGCCGGCGAGCTGGTTGTCGGGACCGAGGAACTCGAAGGGCGGGTAGGAGTCGAGCAGGACGTTGGTGACGACACCGGTCCGTTTGACCCGATCGAGGGTCGCCCCGGCGTGAGCCGGCCCGAGGACGGCAGCCAGCAGCAAAAACATCAAGGTGCGCATTGCACGGCAGAGTGCCACCCCCGGCGCCGCGAGCGCAACTGCGCCGGTCCGTGATCAAGATCGCATCATCGCCGCGCGCCAGCCCGCAGACTGCGCTCCCATGGCAGCTCGTCAAGCCCTCGTCGAGGAAGCGCTGGATCAGACAGCAAGGTCCGGCCCGGTACCGGCCGCCATGGATTGGCGGATGGTGGAACGGCTGGTCGGCGATGCGTTTCGACGCCGCGGCTACGTCGTGACCGGATTCGGCGGCACGCGCCCCGACGCCGTCGCGGCAGACATCGGCTTGCTGCGCAACGGCGAGCGTTACCTCGTCCAATGCCGACACTGGCGCAAATTCCGCGTCGGGGTCACGGAACTGATCGACTTGTCGCGCCTCGTGCAGGCGCAGGGCGCGGCCGGCGGGTTCGCGCTCACGACCGGGCGGTTTGCCGAAGAGGCCTGGGCTTTTGCGCGGCACACCTCGCTCGTTCTTTACGAAGGCCCCGCCCTGCCCTGGCTGCTCGATACTGTCGGAACCGTCCGACTGGCGATCGATGACGCGCCCGACCCGTCGGAATGGCGGTTCACCCTGTAAACTCAGGAAGGTCATCAACGGCTGGAGGGGTTGTCATGTCGGAGAAAGAAGGTTTGAGTTTTTCACGGCGCGCGGCGCTGACCAAAGGCGGCCAGGCGCTGGCGGCGATCGGGATCGTCTGCCTGGGGACACGCTCCGTTTTCGCGAAGGCGAAGGCGTCCAAGGAAGATTTTTATTTTCAGGATACCCCGGGCGAAAACGGTGAGAACTGTGCCGGTTGCATCAACTTCACGCCCAAGAGCACCGGGCTTTACGGCAAGGACTCGGGCGATTGCGCCTTGCTCGAAGGCGATGTCTGCACGCATTGCTATTGTCAGGGTTGGACCGACAAGAACGCGCCCGGCGCGAAAAGAGCGGGTACCTGAGCGCAACGCGGGGCCGGTGGCGTGCCGCGAGCGCGCCCGGGAGGCTGGCCCCGCGCCGTGATTCGATCAGGTCCTGGGCTGCGTATCCTCCGTCGCACCCAAGGCTTCGACGTCGTGAAATTTGCGATAGTCCATCGTCAAAACCCCCTCCGTCGATTTTTCCAGTACGTCCCGAAAACTCGCATCCCAGCGGATCGCCGTGCTGGGGTACTCGGCGCGCGCCATCAGCACCTGCCCCGTCGTGTCATCCGTGCCGCTGAGGCTCAGGATGAACACCACCGCGTCCCGCGCCAGCGTCTCCGCGGTTTGTCCGTACAGGGGGCTGGTTTCGTCGATGACGTGCATGAGGTTCCAGCCGAGCAGGAACGCCGGATGTTCCGAGCGCACGAGCGGCAGGTCCGTGACGCGCCGCAGCCGATAGCCTTCGACGCTGGTCTCGTCGCGCAATAGACGCAGTCTCGCGCTCGCCTCCTGGACGACGTTTTGGCGTTCGTTCGCCGCGCGAAACATCAGGGTTCTCCTGCCGTCGATCGGGCGAACGACCGCATTGCGCGCGAACAGAAAGCGGGCCTTCGGGCGGGAGAAGCGCGCGAACATGATGCCCGTGATCAGGGCGAGCGACATCAGACCCACGAAGATCTCGAGCATCGCCACGCTGTGTCCGTAGAAAGTAACCGGGTGCATGTCCCCGTAGCCCACCGTGGCGAGGGTCTCGACGCTGAAGAAAAATGCGCCGGCGAAACCGGGGGGATTGAGATTGGCGATGCAGCCCGGCACGAGGTCGTAGAGCATCCCGAAGAACAGGTCGAAAGACAGGAAAAACAGCGCGATCGTCGCGAACAGCTGCGGCCAGCTGACCGTCATGAAGTAATGAAACAAGTCCTGCAGGACGCCGCGGGCAATGCCGAGCGTGATGACCTCCCGCGCGCCGATGCGGATGCGCCGGAGGCCCACGGGGCGCTCATGTCGGCGGGATCGAACCGCGCCGGGACTCTCGCCAGGGGTTTTGGGGGCCTTCATCGTCGTGATCGGATTATAAGCTCATATCCCTTGTTGGCGTCCGCTTGTCGGCGACCCGGGCAGCCCCAGGGTCGGTGCATGGCTGCGGCAGGGTAGCCGAATTCCTACAGGAGAGACGGCGCTGAGGCGACAGGCACGGCGGCGCACCACGCTATACCGTGAGGAATGAGTTCCAAGAGCCCGTCGCGTGCCCCTTAGCGAGCACGATATCTATCTGTTTCGAGAGGGCAGCCACGGCCAGCTGTTCGGCAAACTGGGCTGCGTGCCGGCGCCGAGCGATGCCGGCGCGGACTTCGCGGTCTGGGCGCCGAACGCGGCTTCCGTTTCGGTCATCGGGGATTGGAATGCCTGGCAGGCGGGTGCGTCCCCCTTGCGCAGGCGTGACGACGGCTCCGGGGTCTGGGAAGGCGCGGTCGCCGAAGCGCGCCTCGGGCAGGCTTATAAATACCGGATCGTCGCGGCCGCCGATCGTGGCGTGTTTGACAAGGCGGATCCCTACGCCAGCTTTTCCGAACTCCCGCCGGCGACCGCCTCGCGCGTTTGGTCCCTGGACTACGCGTGGCACGACGGGGCCTGGATGAACGGGCGCGGTGCCGCCAATGGACTGCAGGCGCCGATCTCGATCTACGAGGTTCACGTCGGCTCGTGGCGCCGGCGGGAGGGTGTGCCGCTCCACTATCGCAGCTTGGCGCACGAACTGGCGGACTACGCCGTCGACATGGGCTTCACGCACGTCGAATTGATGCCGATCACGGAGCACCCGTTCTACGGGTCTTGGGGCTACCAGACGACGGGATACTTCGCGCCGACCGCGCGCTACGGCACGCCTCAAGACTTGATGTACTTCGTCGATCACCTGCATCAACGGGGCGTCGGGGTCTTGCTCGACTGGGTGCCGTCGCATTTTCCGAACGATGCCCACGGTCTGGCCTATTTCGACGGTACGCATCTCTACGAACACGCCGATCCCCGCCAGGGGTTCCATCCGGAATGGAATTCCGCGATTTTCAATTACGGTCGCAACGAGGTGCGCAGCTTCCTGCTCTCCTCGGCGCTGTTCTGGCTCGAGCGATATCACATCGACGGACTGCGGGTGGATGCCGTCGCCTCGATGCTCTATCTGGACTATGGGCGGCGCGCGGGGGAGTGGATCCCGAACCGGTTCGGGGGCCGCGAGAATCTCGAGGCGATCGATTTTCTGCGCATGCTCAACCGGTCGGCGTACCGCGATCATCCGGACGTCATGATGATCGCCGAGGAATCGACCGCCTGGCCGATGGTCTCACGACCCACCGAGAGCGGCGGACTCGGCTTCGGGATGAAATGGAACATGGGCTGGATGCACGACACGCTCGGCTACTTCCAAGAAGACCCCATCTACCGTCGCTATCACCAGGGTCAGTTGAGCTTTTCGCTGATCTACGCGTTCAACGAGAATTTCGTGCTGCCCCTGTCGCACGACGAAGTGGTATATGGCAAGGGCTCGCTGATCGGCAAGATGCCCGGCGACGAGTGGCAACGGTTTGCGAATCTGCGGGCGCTGTTCACCTACATGTGGACCCATCCGGGCAAGAAGCTGCTGTTCATGGGTGGCGAGTTCGCGCAAGGACGCGAGTGGACCCACGAGGGTGAACTCGAATGGGGGATTGCCGACCTGCCCGAACATGCAGGCGTGCGCAGGCTCGTGCGCGAACTGAACCGTACCTACGTCGCCGAGCGTGCCCTGCACGAGTTGGACTTCTCGACCGACGGCTTCGAATGGATCGATGCCGGCAATGCGGAGCAAAGCGTCTTCGCGTTCCTGCGCAAGAGCGCCGACGGACGCGAGTTCCTGCTGGTCGTCGGCAACTTCACCCCGATACCACGCACGAATTACCTCGTCGGCGTGCCGGCTCGCGGTTCGTGGCGCGAGATCTTCAATTCCGACGCGCGAGAATACGGCGGTGCCGGCTGGGGGAATCTGGGCGGCGTCGAGTCCGGCCCCGTGGCGGCGCATGGCAGGCTCGAGTCCGTGAACCTGAGCTTGCCGCCGCTCGCGACGATCGTGCTGCGTTGGGCGGGCGAAGTCAGGGATCCATGACGGCGCTGCCGGTGGAGGGACGCTGCCGCGCCTTCATCGACGCCGTGCTGCCGGGCGTCGATGGCGGCCGGTATCCGTTGAAACGCATCGTCGGCGAGCGCGTCTCGATCGAGGCGCACTGCTACGCGGACGGGCACGACCGGCTGCGGGCCACGCTCCGCTGGCAGATGGCCGGCGAAGCCGAGGCCGGCGAAGTCTACGAAGTCGAGATGACGCCCGCTGGCGACGATGTTTGGCGCGCCGATTTCCTGCCGCGGGTGCCCGGGGTTTACGAGTATGGCGTGCTGGCCTGGGTGGACCCGTTCGAATCCTGGAGGCACGACCTGGAGCGGCGCGACGAGGAACAGGACATCCGCGTTGCGCTCGCCGTCGGGGCGGCGCTGATCGAGGGGGCCGCGGGCCGCGCGCCGCGCGGCGACGCCGAGATACTGAGCGGCTGGAGCAGGCGCCTGCGGGAGGCCGCGGACGACCCGCAGGCCGACGGCGGCAGGCTCAAGACGATCGCGCTCGACACCGGGCGGACCGACATCGCGCGACGCCACGCGGATCGCCGCTTCGCGAGCCGTCGGGATTACACGCTGATCGTCGATCGCAAACGCGCCGAATTCAGCGCCTGGTACGAGCTGTTTCCCCGCTCGAGCGCCGCCGAACCGGGCAGGCACGGCAGCTTCCGGGACGTCGAGAAGCAGCTGCCCGATCTCGCGCGGATGGGGTTCGACGTGCTCTACTTTCCGCCGATACATCCGATCGGCCGCCTCAACCGCAAGGGTGCCAACAACTCGCTGGCGGCCACGCCCACGGACGTCGGCAGCCCCTGGGCGATCGGCGCTGCCGAGGGCGGCCACAAGGCCATTCTGCCGGCCCTGGGCGGGTTCGAGGACTTTGACCGCCTCGTCGCGAAGGCGGCGGAACTCGGCATCGAAATCGCGCTCGACCTCGCCTTCCAGTGCGCTCCGGATCACCCCTACGTGAGCGCCCATCCACAATGGTTCCGGCGGCGACCCGACGGCAGCGTGCAGTACGCGGAGAATCCACCGAAGAAATACCAGGACATCTATCCGTTCGACTTCGAATCCGACGATTGGCAGGCCCTCTGGCGTGAACTGAAGAGCGTCGTCGACTTCTGGATCGACAAGGGAATCAAGATCTTCCGGGTCGACAACCCGCACACGAAGGCGCTCGGCTTCTGGCAGTGGCTGATCGATGCCGTCAAACGCGAGCACGCGGACGTGATCTTCCTCGCCGAGGCGTTCACGCGCCCGAAGCTCATGCTCGGACTGGCCAAATTGGGCTTCTCGCAGTCGTACACCTACTTCACCTGGCGAAACTCCAAACAGGAGCTGACCAATTACTTTTCGGAGTTGAACGCCGGAGAGAGCCGGGAGTTCTACCGTCCGAATCTCTGGCCGAACACGCCGGACATCCTGCCGGAGCCGCTGCAAACCGGACTTCGACCGGTGTTTGCCGCACGCCTCGTGCTGGCGGCGACGCTCTCCGGGAATTACGGGATTTACGGTCCGACCTACGAACTGATGGAGAGCACCGCGCGGGATCCCGGCGGCGAGGAGTATCGGGACTCGGAAAAATACCAATTGCGCCACTGGCCGCTGCAACGTCCGGACAGCCTGCGGTCCCTGATCACGCGCGTGAACCGGGCACGGCGGGAAAATCCAGCGCTGCAATCGAACCAGGAGCTTCGCTTCTGCTCGATCGACAACGACCGGCTGATCGCCTACTTCAAGCGTGATGCGGCGAGCGGCAACGTCGTGCTCACGGTCGTCAACCTGGATCCGTTGCACGTCCAGTCCGGCTGGCTGGAACTGGACCTGGATCAGCTGCAGATCGATCCGCGGGTGGAATTCCAGGTGCACGACCTGCTGAGCGACCAGCGATACCTCTGGCGCGGTCCGCGCAACTACGTGTCCCTGGATCCGCAGCGGATGCCGGCTCACGTCCTGCGGCTGCGTCACCGCCTGCGCCGTGAAAACGACTTCGACTATTTTCTCTGAGTCCGCCCATGAATGAAGCCAGAACATTGACCGCCGACAGCGCCCCCCCGATCGTCGCGGCCGCCCAGGATGACCCGTGCTGGTACAAGGACGCGGTGATCTACCAGCTGAACGTGAAGTCGTTCCTTGATTCCAACGACGATGGCATCGGCGATTTCAAGGGCTTGACGTCCAAGCTCCCGTACATCAGCGAGCTCGGCGTGAACACCCTGTGGCTGATGCCGTTCTACCCCTCGCCGCTGCGCGACGACGGCTACGACATCAGCGATTACGAGGGGGTTCACCCCCAATACGGCACCCTCGACGATTTTCGCGCCATGCTCGAGGAAGCGCACCGGCTGGGACTCAAGGTGATCACCGAGCTGATCATCAATCACACGTCCGACCAGCATCCCTGGTTCCAGGCGGCCCGCCGTGCGCCCCCGGGATCGGCATTGCGCGAGTTCTACGTCTGGAGCGACACGGATCGCAAGTATCGGGACACGCGGATCATCTTCACCGATACCGAGAAGTCGAACTGGACCTGGGACGAGGTCGCGCAGGCGTATTACTGGCATCGATTCTTCAGCCATCAGCCGGATTTGAATTTCGACAACCCCCGGGTGATGGACGCGGTTCTGAAAATCATGCGCTTCTGGCTCGACATGGGCGTGGACGGCTTCCGCCTCGATGCGATCCCCTATCTCGTCGAGCGCGAGGGTACGAACAACGAGAATCTGCGCGAGACCCACGCGGTCATCAAACAGCTGCGGGCGGCGATCGATGCCCGTTACCAAAATCGCTTCCTCCTGGCGGAGGCGAACCAATGGCCGGAGGACGTGCGCGAGTACTTCGGCGACGGCGACGAGTGTCAGATGGCCTATCACTTCCCTCTCATGCCGCGGATCTACATGGCGATCGCCCAGGAGGACCGATATCCGATCATCGAGATCATGCAGCAGACACCCGACATTCCCGAAACCTGCCAGTGGGCGATATTCCTGCGCAACCACGACGAGCTGACGCTGGAGATGGTGACGAGCAAGGAACGCGATTACATGTACACCACCTACGCCGCCGACGTTCAGGCGCGGATCAACCTCGGGATCCGTCGACGATTGGCGCCGCTGATGGAGAACAATCTGGATCGCATCAAGCTGATGAACAGCCTGCTGCTGTCCATGCCCGGTTCGCCGATACTCTATTACGGCGACGAAATCGGCATGGGCGACAATTTCTTCATCGGCGATCGCAACGGCGTGCGCACGCCGATGCAGTGGAGCCCCGACCGCAACGCCGGCTTCTCGCGCGCCGATCCGCAGCGCCTCTATCTTTCGCCGATCATGGACGCGGTCTACGGTTACCAATCGGTCAACGTCGAGTCGCAGACGCGCGACCCCAGTTCGCTGCTGAGCTGGACGAAGCGCATGCTGGCCGTCCGCAAGACCAGTCAGGCCTTCGGTCGCGGTTCGCGGCGTTTTCTCAAGCCCGGGAATCGCAAGATCCTCGCCTACCTGCGCGAATTCGGAGAAGACACCATCCTCTGCGTCGCGAATCTGTCGCGCTCCGCCCAGCCCGTGGAACTCGACCTCGGCGCCTACAAGGGCCGCGTCCCGGTCGAAATGCTGGGACGGACGGCGTTCCCGCCGATCGGCGAGCTCCCCTATCTGCTGACGATCGCCGCGTACGGCTTCTATTGGTTCCGGTTGACGACCGACGCGGACGCCCCGGCGTGGCATGAACAGATCTTCTCGATCGACGAACGCCCGGTGCTCGTGCTGTTCGACGGATGGACGAGTCTCTTTCGTGATCGCGTGGTTCCGTGGCGGATCGGCATGGCGGAGAAGGCGCGCCAGCAGTTCGAGACGGAGACGCTGCCGCGTTTCATCGAAACGCAGCGCTGGTTCGGCGCCAAAGGCAGCCAGATCGATCGGGCCCGCCTCGCCGAACAAGTTCTTTGGCAGGAGGGCAAGCTCGCCTGGTTGCTCGCGGTGGTCGATCTGGAACTTGCCGGAGGCGGCGAAGCCATGACCTACTTCGTGCCCCTTGCGCTCGCCTGGGAGGACCGTGACGACGATCGAGTCCGGGCTTTGTCGACCGCCGCGGTCGCCAAGATCCGTCAACAGGCGAATGTCGGCATCATGGGCGACGCCTTCGTCGACGAATGCTTTTGCCGCGCGATCGTCGCGGCAATCGCGTCGAACCGCACGATCGCGGGCGGTCAGGGGCAGCTGCGCTTCCGCCCGACCCATGCCTTCGCGGAGATTGCCGGCGACGATTTTGCGGCTCTCAAGGTGGAACGGCCGCAGGGCTCCAGCTCCAACACCATCGTCACCATGGGCGAGCGGCTCATGCTCAAAGGCTACCGCCGCCTGCGAGAGGGGATCAGTCCGGAGTTGGAGATGGGCACCTTTCTCACGGAGGTGGCGCACTACCCGAACTGCGCGCGTCTCGCCGGCGTGATCGAATACACCGGTGCGGACTCGCAGACGCGGCCGCTCGGTCTGCTCCAGGCCTATGTCGCCAACCAGGGCGATGGCTGGAGCTACGTGCTCGATTATCTGCGTCGCCATCTCGAGGAGAATCGCACGACGCCCGCGGGCGAGACTCCGCCGGCCAAGCGGCACGATGCGCACCTCGCCTTGATTCGCACGCTCGCGCTGAGAACCGCCGAGCTGCACCGGGCTCTGGCGCTGCGCACGAGCGATCCGGCCTTCGATCCGGAGCCGCTGTCACGCGCCGATCTCGATGCCTACGCAGAGCGGGCCCGAGGCGAGGCCGTTCTTGCCCTGGATCAGTTGCGCGATGCGCTTCCCCAGCTGGCCGCGGCGGACCGCGACAAGGCGACCACGGTGCTCGGGCTGCGCGAGCGCATCCTCTCGCGCATGGCCGACTGCACGCAGGCGCAGCCGCAGGGCCTGAAGATCCGGATCCACGGCGACTATCATCTCGGGCAGGTGCTCCTGACACGCAACGACTTCGTCATCATCGATTTCGAAGGGGAACCGGGCCGTGGTCTCGAACAGCGTCGTGCGAAACAATCCCCGCTGCGCGACGTCGCCGGCATGCTGCGCTCGTTCAGCTACGTCGGACAGAGCGCGGTTCGCAAATATGCGCACAACGATGCGGAAGCGGCACGGCTCGCGCCGCTGGCGCGTGCCTGGGAGACCGAGGTGCGCACGGCATTTCTCGGCGCCTACGCCGAGGCTGCGCAGGAGCTCGCCCCCACCCCGCAGACGGCGGGAACGGACGGGCTGCTCGCCTTGTTCGAAATTGAAAAAGCGTTCTACGAAGTTCGATACGAGCTCGGCAACAGGCCCGGTTGGGCCGGCATTCCCCTGCAAGGGATCTTAGAATGGAGTTCACCCGATGCAAAGCATTGACATCTTGTTGGATACCGCACGGGAGTTCCTGCATCAAATCGCGGCGTTCCTACCGCGGCTCCTGCTCGCCCTCGTCGTCGTCCTGATCGGCTGGCTGCTTGCGAAGGCGGTGCGCTTCGCGGTCGATCGAGGCCTGCGCGCGATCAATTTCAACGTCCTGACGGAACGCGCAGGAACGGATCATTTCCTGCGGCAGGCCGGCATGCGCGGCGACACGACCACGCTGTTCGGGCTGCTCGCCTATTTCGTCGTGATCCTGGCCGCATTGATCATCGCGTTCAACGGCTTGGGGCTGACCTACATCACCGAGCTGCTCGACCGAGCCGTGCTGTTCGCACCGAAGCTCCTGGTCTCGATGCTGATCGTGATCTTCGGCTCCTATTGCGCGCGCTTCGTGGGCACCGCCGTGCACACCTATTGCCTCGACGCCGAGATACCCGATGCCGACATGCTCGGCCGAATCACGCGTTACCTGATCATGACCTTCGTCGTCATGATCGCCCTGAGCCAGGTGGAGATCGGCGGTGACATCGTGCAGAGGACTTTCCTGATCCTGCTCGGCGGTGTCGTGCTCGCGCTGGCCCTGGCGTTCGGCCTGGGCGGCCGAAACTGGGCCGCGGCCATGTTGCAGCGCTGGTGGCCACAGCATGGCAAGGACGAGGAACTGCTCAGCGCAACCCCAAGGTCGGCCAACGCCGGGGCTGCTCCCAAAGTCCGGCCCTAACCGACACAGCCGCATCGATGTACGCACGCGAGAGACTCGCTTCAGCGCATGTAAAGGCCGCCGTTGATGTCCCAGGTGGCGCCGGTCACGAAGCCGGCGTCGCGCGCGGCGAGGCGCGCCGCCATCGCGGCGACGAACTTGGGGTCCCCTAACGCGCCGACGGGGATTCCGGCGAGCAGCGCGGCCATGCGATCGACCGGTATCGTCCGGTGCACCATCGGCGTATCGAGCGGTCCGGGGGCGATGGCATTGACCGTGATGCCGAAGGCGGCGAGATCCCGGGCGAAGACTTTCGTCAGGGTCAGGATCGCGCCCTTGGACGCCGCGTAATGGGCGCCCGTCGCCGTGCCGCCGTTCTGGCCCGCCAAGGAAGCGAGATTGACGATGCGGCCGTAGCCGCGCGTCTTGAACTCGCGCGCAAACACCTGGCTGCCCACGAACGTGCCCCGGACGTTCGTCGCCAGCACGGCGTCGAACTCCTCGGGGGTGATCTCGAGCAGGGGTTTTGCGGCCGTCGCCGCGGCATTGTTGACGAGCACTTCGAGCGAGCCCCATTGCGCCAGCAGCGCCCGGCTCGCCTCGACGAAGGAGTTCGCCTCGCGGACGTCGAGTCGCAGCGCGAGGGCCGAGTTCGCGGCGGGATCGAGTTCCCGCGCCAGTGCCGCGGCGCCGGACTCGTCGATGTCGCCGATGCCGACGCGAAAGCCCGCCGCGTGCAAGGCCCGTACGATCTGTGCACCGAGTCCGTGGGCGCCGCCCGTGACGAGCGCGACGTCGCCGCTCATGGCGCAGCCCTCACGAGGCGGCGCTCACAGAAGATAGCCCATGCCGAACAGCGCATCGTCCGAATTGATCAGGCGCACGACCTTCTCGTGGATCGCGATGCCCGTGCCGGCCTGCGCCTCCGCCCGCACGAGACGGTAAGTGACATCCGCCGCGAGCATGCGCGTGCGGTCGTACTTGTACTCCACCAGATGCTGGGCACAGCGCAGGTGCGTGCCGTCCTTGTGTTCGCGCAGCACCCGGAAGCGCGACACGGTGCGCACCGTACGCGCCGACGGACTCGCCGACATCGACAGCCCGCTCTGCAGACGCTGGACGCGCGCCTCGCGCATCGCTCGATCGTCGTAGACGACGTTGAGCCGGTCCGCATGGTCGTCGCCGGCCCGGTCGACAGGAATCACGTAGCGACCTTCCCCCGTCCATAGCGCAAGCCAGGCCATATAGTCCTGGCTGTCGAGAAGGTCGGCCTCGAGCCAGATGAACTGCGTCGCCTCCTGCAGCGAGATTCCGGCCACTGAGGTAGCCGCCGTCGCGGCTCTTGCGTACCGACGCACGCCGCTCATGCCATCATCATCCGCCGCCACATCTGGTAGGCGGCGCGCATGCCGGTCTCGGCGCTGACGTCGCGCTCCTTGCCGCGGTTGAGCATGACCCACAGATCCGTGCCCGCGGCGGCGCCGCGTTGCACACGCTCCCAGCCTTCGGCGTCGTCCGGCGAACCGAAGCCCATCGGCCCCTGGAAATGTTCGTGCAGTCGCAAACGTGCGCGATTGGCGGCCGGTGGGCCGCCGTCCATCGTGATCACCATATGGGTGATTTCCGTTTCATCGACGGCGACGGGACGCAGCACGCGGAAGAACGCCATCGAACAGGCGATGTTCGGAAAGATGTTGACGTTGAATCCCGAGCCGCCGACGGCGCGCACGATGCGCCGCACCTGTTCCGGCGGATGCTCCAGGGCCAGTTCGTCCGCGAGCGCCTGAAACCGCTCGGGAATCGGCGCCTCCAGATTGTGCTCGAGATCGACGAGATCCGGGATCATGACCATGACACTGTGGCCGTTGCCGAGATCCTCCACCCAGCCACCCTGCCCCAGCACGTCGAAAACCTTCTCCGTTTCGCCGTCGAGCGAGGTCAGGAAACTGCGGTGGACGATCGGAAAATGGTAGGCATCGGTCGTGTTCTCGAGCTGAATCTTCCAGTTGCCGCGGAACCGAAAGCGGTGAGCCCCCCCCGCCTTGATGGGAAAACCCGCGCCTTGTTTCATGAACAGGTCGATCCACTTGCACGCGCGCCCGAGGTGCGCCTCGAGAGGCTGGATATCGGCCCGGAGAGTCGCAAAGATCAGCCCGGCGTATTCCTCCACCCGCAGGTTCACGAGCGGAAAATCCTTCTTGTCGAAGCTCGCGTCGTAGCCGCTTGCATGGGGTACGCCGCGCAATCGACCCGTCAGATCGTAGCTCCAACCGTGATAGGGACAGACGAAGACGCTGGCCTTGCCCGCGCGCTGCTCGCAGACGCTGCCCGCGCGGTGCCGGCACCGATTGAGCAGAACGTGGACGCGACCGTCGGGAGCGCGCGTGACGATCACCGGTTGGGTACCGACGTGCGCCGTCTTGAAATTGCCGGGCGCCGGAATCTCACTCGCGTGCGCGACCCAGACCCAGGTATTGGCGAAGATCTTGTCCATCTCGGTCGCGAAGATCCTCGGGTCCGTATACAGTGACGTGTGGACGCGGTCTTCGCGCACGAGCGAGCCGAAGTCCGGTGCAGCGGGCGGCGACGGATCGGTCGCCGGGCGGGGAGCGGGTTGCACGGTCATGGATGATTCCTCAAGAGTGGGGCACGGGTGTGGGCGCCGCATCGTGCCAGTGACCGACCGGCCGGCTGAACAAATTCTCGGTTTCGAAACGCTGGATGCGCCAGCGCTCGTCGGTGCGCGCGAAACCGACCGTCAAGCGGGCACTGCGCAGATCCGATGCGCCACTCGCATAGGTCGACGTTTGCAGCATCAACCAGGAACCGGAGGCGCAGTCCCCGCTCACGACGATCTTCTCCGACGTGAGGAAATGCGCGTTGAAGGCGAAATGCGGCGGACGTCGGTAGCCATCGAGCATCGCGACGATCGCCCCACGCCCGCGGTGCTCGCCGAAGGCGGCCGCATAGCGCGCGCCCTTGCCGCTCCAGACCGCGTCCTCGGTGAAGAGGTCAGCGAGTCGGTCCATCGGCGTCGCGGCATCGAGCTGGTCGCACAGCTGCATGTAGTCGGCGAGTAGCGCACGTATCGCGACCTGCGCCTCCAGATCGTCGATCCGGCGGCTGAGGCGGGCGATCAGGGCGGCGTCGCTCATTGCGGGATCACGAGCTCCCGCCCGATGCGTGCCTCGACGCGCATGTACTTCCACAGACGATACTCGCCGACCGGCACGGTACGAAACAGATTGCAGGCGGCAACTGCCGTGGCCCGGTCCGGCATGTCCGCGAGCACGTAGAAGGTCCAGGGCCAGCCGGTGGGCGAAGTGCCGACCATGGTCTCGTCGTCGTCGAGCGTACCCAGGATCTCGACGCCCGGCAGATCCCGGATGCCCTTGAGCATGACGCCGGTTGCCTGCCAGACGGCGCCGATCTCGGCGGCCGGAAGATCGAAGAAGTTCTGCAGCACCGCGCCGCAAATGAGCGTGCGGAGTTTCTTGGGTTTCTCGTCGGTCACTGGAGTGGTTCCTTGGTCAGGGCCTAGATCGTTCAGGGGAAGCCGGCGGGCGTATCGAGGCCGAGCAGCACCCTGCCGGCGCTCTGCCACGTGCCTTCGGAAAGAAACGCGTGTTGGGGCACGATCAGTGCATCTTGAAACCGCCGCGCGATCGAATGCCGGCTGAATATTCCCGTCGTGCCCGATAGCCGATAGGCGGTCTGCGCCGCGTCCGCGCCCACCTTGGCCGCATGACTCGAGGACAGGCGCAACAGGTTACGCTGCTGCACGTCGACGGGATTGCCGTCGAGCAGTGCGGCGTAGGCGGTCTCGGTCGCTTCGTAGAAAAAGGCGCGGGCGCCGCGCAGCGCCGCCTCGGCCTTGGCGAGCTCCGATTGCACGTAGGCCCTGTCGGCCAACACGGGCGCGCCGGTGATCGAGGCGCGGCCACCGGCCAGGGCGGTGATGTCGTCGAGCGCCGCGCGGCCTACGCCTAAGGCCACGACCGCGAGAACTTGCGCGGCCAGGGCCATCGTCGGGTACCGGAACAAGGGCGTATCGAGTGTCGGCTTGCCGCCCCGGATGAACGTCCAAGCCTCCGGCACCACGACCCGATCGACGACGATGTCGTGGCTGCCCGTGCCCTTGAGGCCGTTGACCTCCCAGTTCGGAACGATGCTGACCTGATGCCGGCGCATCACGGCGGTGCGCGGCAGACCGCCGGTCGACGCGCCGCCCTCGACCTGCACGCCGACGCCGATCAGATCCGCGGCCGGACAGCCGCTGCCCCAGCTCCACCGCCCCGATACCTCGACTCCGCCGGAAACGGTCCGCGTCTTTTGCGGAGGGAAGATGCCCCCGGCGAAGATCACGTCGGGGCCGTCCGCATAGATGCACTCCAGCGTCGGCAAGGGCAAGGCGGCGAGGTAGATCGCCGCGAAGCCGAAACTCGCGACCCAGCCGGCGGAACCGTCCGCCATCGAAATCGTTTCGACGAGCCGCAGGAAGTCCATCGGCGCGCACTCGTCGCCCCCGAAACGCCGGGCGACCAAGGCCCGATAGACGCCCGCCTCTTTCATGAGCGCGATCACCTCGTCGCTGATCTGCTGTTGCGCCGTGAACTGCCCCTGCTGCTCACGCACGGCGGACAACAAGGCGACCAGCGACGCCGCGCGTGAGCGCGGCGCGGCAACAGGATCAGGGGAGCTGTCGAGGACTACGGCCATGGATACTCCTGTCGTCATGGATACTCCTGTGGTCATGAATTCGCCGCGTCGATCCCGGCCGCGACCAGGCGCGCGAGCGCACACAGGGCCGCATCGCCACCGCGTCGGCCCACGAGCTGCAATCCCGCCGGCAAGCCTGAGTCGGTCAACAGGGGCAGCGTCAGGGCAGGATGCCCGGAGAGATTGAAGGGACGCACGAAGGCCGTCATCCGCAGCGAGCCCTCGGCATCTTGCGCGGCCTCGAGACGCAGCGGAACCCCAGGCAGCGTCGGCAACACCAGCGCCGTGACCGTCTGCAAGGCGGCGTCGACCTCGTCACGGAAACGACGGCGGACCGCCTCGCCATGCACGACCGCGTCGCGCGTGATGCCGCGGGCGGCGCCGAGGCGTTTGCGCACGTCCCCGCCCAGACCTGCGTCGAGCAGATGACCGTAAGCCGCCCAGTTTTCCGCGGCGATGATGTTCAGTCCCGCGGTGAAGGCTTCGTCGAAACTCGGCAGATTGATCGGCGTGACGGGCAGTCCCAATCGGCCGAGCGCACTGCGCAGCGCAGCGGCGACGTCCCCGTCGGCCGTGACCTCGACGAGACCCAGGCGCGGCGCTTCGGGCGGCGCCGCGGGCACGAAGGTGTCGTCGAGCAGACTCATCGCCCGTTCCAGCATGTCGATGTCGCGGGCGAAGGGTCCGACACAGTCCAAGGAGGACTCCGGCGGCACGACGCCGACGCGGCTGACTCGACCGAAGGTCGGTTTGAGCCCGAGGATGCCGCAGCAGGTGGCCGGAATCCGAATGGATCCCCCGGTGTCGGTGCCGATCGCGAAGTCGACGAGACCCGCGGCCACGGCGGCGGCCGAACCGCTCGAGGATCCGCCCGGCACGAACGCCGGGAATCGCGGGTTGGGCGGCGTGCCGGCATACGCGTTGACGCCGGTGACCCCGTAGGCCAGCTCGTGCATCGTGGTCTTGCCGACGATGCGGCAGCCCTGCGCGAGCAAGCGCTGGACGATCACTGCGTTGCGGGTCGCGGCGGGCGCCGTCGCAAACGCAGCGCTGCCGCAAGCGGTCGGGAAGCCTTCGATGTCGATCGAGTCCTTGATGGCGACGCGCGGCCCCGCACCTCCAAGGTCCATCGTCTGCGTAAAAATACCGTCAGCGGCTGCGTTCATGAGGGTCTTTGCGCCGAGGCGCCGCGCGCGCGCATGCGGCGCACGGTCGCCTCGAACATCAGACGCGCGAGCGCGATACCGGCCCCGAGATCGGTCGCGACCTCGCGGCAGCGCCGCTGCACCGACTCGTCGATCTTGACATCATCGCCGACCAGGGCACCGGCCTGGCATTGAATCTCGGCCGCACGCTGCGCCGTCCACAGCAGGGCGAACGTCGTCGGAACGTCGCGCTCGCAGACGGCCACGCCGTGATTGCGCAAGACCAACACGTGTTTGTCACCGAGGCTCTCGAGCATGCGGCCACGCTCCTCGTCGTAAAGCGTGATGCCTTCGAAATCGTGGTAGGCGACGCGGCCGAAGAGCTGAGCGCCGTAGAAATTGTGATGATCGAAGCCGTCACGCTTCATGGCCACGGCCGACAGCGCATTCGTATGCGTGTGGGCCACGCAGGCCACGTCGGCGCGACTTCCGTGAATGGCCCCATGCAGGGCGAACCCGGCGGGATTCGCGCGGAACTCGGACGGCTCGACGAGCCTGCCGTCGATGCCCACCTTGAGGAGATTGTCCGGGGTGACCTCGTCATAATTGAGACCGAAGGGATTGACCAGGTAATGGTGTTCGGGTCCCGGCAGCCGCACGGAGATATGGTTGAAAATCAATTCCGTCCAGCCGAGAAAATCGACCAGATGATAAAAATCCGCCAGTTCGCGGCGTAGGCGCCATTCGTCCGCTTGCATCTCAGCTTCTCCGCGCGGCGCGGTGCGCGCACAGGGCAATCAAGTGTTCGGTCGTCGGCATCTTGATCTTGACCCGGTCGGCCAGCTCCAAGACGGCCCGGCCCACGGCATCGAGTTCCAGCATGCGACCCGCGCGATAATCCTGCAACATCGACGTTTCGAAGGCACCGGCCCGCCGGCCGGTGGCGATCATCTGGGCGAGCGGCATCGAGGCGCCGACGCCGAAGGCGGAAGCGACCCGCGCGGTCTCCTCGAGGACGGCCGTGACGATCGCCAACAAGCCGGCATCGGTGAACTGTTCCACGAGGGTGGCCTCGGAGACGACCGAGAGCGGGTTGGTCGCGAGGTTCAAAGCCACCTTCGTCCAGAGTGCGGCTCGAATATCGGGCACGACGGCCGTCGCAATCCCGGCGGCGCTCGACACCTCGGCCAGACGCTGAATGTTCGGAGAGGAAAGCCCGTGGATCGGCCCGATCTCCAGTCGCTGGGTACCCTGTGCCCGGATCTCCCCGCCGGGCTCGAGCCGCGAGGTCAGGTAGGCGACCGAGCCGACGATGCGCTCGGCGGGTAGCGACGCCAGCAGCCGCCCGTCGGGATCGACGGCGGCGACCCGCTCGCCCGCAAAAGGACCCGGGGCACCGAGGAAATACCACCAGGGGATCCCGTTCACGAGCGGCGCGACGAGGGTCTCGGGCCCGATCAGCGGCGCGAGGCGCGGCAGCAGCGCGGGCAAGGCCGGCGCCTTGGTGGCCAGCACGAGCACGTCTTGGGGGCCGAATTCGGGCTCATCACTGACCGGCAGGTGCAGCGTCGCAGGCTCGGGCCCGAGCCCGGGTGCATGTCCATCGAAACGCACCCGCAAGCCATCGCGCCGCAACTGCTCGAGACGCGCGCCGCGGGCAAAAAGGCTCACGGTCTGTCCCTGCGCGGCGAGGCGCGCCGCGATCGTGCCGCCGACGGCGCCGACGCCGGCGATACAGAATCTCAAGGCCGTCATCCCGGTATCTCCCGCTGCGCGATCCGTAGCGCCTCGACGAACCGGTCCGCATCGTCGACGCCCAGGCCGGCGATATTGATGCGACCGGAGTCGGCGACATAGATCGCCCGCTCCGACCGCAACCAGTCGATCTCGCCGGGCGTCAGCTCGAGCAGCGCGAAAAAACCCTCGCCGTGCGCGAGCGAACTGAAGTCGAGTCGGCCGACACGACCCTGGGCAGCCAGAGACCGGCGCAAACCGACGACACGATTGCGCATAGCGTCGAGTTCCTCCTGCCAGAGCCGCCGAAGCGCCGGATCCGTGAGCACGATCCGCACGACGGCGGCGCCATGGTCGGGCGGCATCGAGTAATCTGCCCGCGCGATCGCAAGCAAGGAATGATACAGCGCCCGGGTCTCGGCCGCCGTCGCCGCCGTGAGGAACAAAGCGCCGACTCGGTCCCGATAGAGTCCGAAGTTCTTGTCGCAGGAATACGCCACGAGCACCTCGGGCACCTGGGCGACGAGCTCACGCAATCCCGCCACATCCTCGGACCACCCGCCACCCAAGCCCTGATAGGCGAGATCCACGATCGGCAGCAAATCCCGCCGCAGCACGATGTCGGTGAAATCCCGCCAGAATCGCCATGGCACCGGCAAGCCCGTGGGATTGTGGCAGCACGCCTGCACGAGAACGGCATCGCCGGGTTCGGCGTCGGACAGCGCCGTCAAGAGCCGCTCTTCACGCTGCAAGCGCGCCGTCCGATCCGGGCAATCGACGCTGAGGGCCGTGAGGCCTGCGGCGGCGATGATCGGCAGGTGGTTGGGCCAGGTCGGCAGCGTGAGCCAGATCCGGCGGCCGCCGAGGGTCTGGGCGAGCAATTCCATCGCGAGCCGCAGAGCGCCGGTCCCGCCGACGGTTTGCAGTCCGCGCATCGGCACCGGGAGGGGCCCGTCGGACGCGCCGAATACCTCCGTGGCCACGGCCGCGACGAAACCGGGATCCCCACCGCTGCCGAGATAGGCTTTGCTGTCCTGCGACTCGACCAGCCGGCGCTCCGCCTGTTTGACGGCCGCGAACACCGGCGTTGCGCCGCGCGCATCGCGGTACACGCCGACCCCCAGGTCGATCTTGTGTGGCCGCCGATCGGCGCTCTCGCGCTCCATGAGCAGCAGGAGCGGATCGGCGGCCTGCGGTCTCGGGCGGCCGAAGGCCATGCTTAGGCTCAGCGGGTCTTGATCGTGAACCTCACGCCGATGTTGCGATAGGACGGCTCGATGAACATGCCCGTCACGAAGGCCTTCTCGTAGGCGTTCGTGTAGTACTTTTTGTCGAGCAGGTTCTCGACGAAGGCATTGACGCTCCACGTGTCCTTGTTGACGCCGGCCCGCAGGTTCCAGACGTTGAACGCCGGCACGTCCCACGGAAACCCCGTGTGAAATTCCGAGTTCTGATCGGGCACGATGCCGCCGCGGTAATACCATTCCAAGCGGGCGAACCCGGAGTAGTCGGCGTTCAGCTTGTGATCGTATTCCCCGTTCGCGTGCAGCGTCCATTTCGGCGCGTTCGGGAGCGTGGCGCCGGAGAGGTTCCCCGCGGTGCCGATACCGGTCTCGGCGTCCGGATAGCTCGTATAATAGGCGCGATCGTAACCGGCCCCCGCGCCCACCGTGAATCCGGTGACCACGAGCGCCTTGACCTCGGTTTCGAAGCCATAGCTGTGCGCCCCACTGGCATTGGCGATGCCCGTGATGAAGTCCACCCCGCCGCCCGGCACCGACTGACCGATGGAATAGTCGGCCTGGATGTTGCTCCAATCCATGTAGAACACGTCCGCATCGATCCGCAGTCGCTTGTCCGCCGATTCGTTCTTCACGCCGATTTCGTAATTGGTCAGGGTCTCCGGCTTGTAGACGTCGTTCCCGCCGGCGGTGCTCGGGTTGGCCTCGATGCCGCCGGCCTTGAATCCGCGCGAAATCGTCGCGTAGAGATTCGTCTGCTCCGACAAGTCGTAGAACAGGGAAATCTTGGGCGAGAAATTGTTGAAACTCGCCGAGCCGTTCACGTAGTTCAATCCAGTCTGCGCCCCGGACGAGTTGTAGCTGTCGTTATAGACCGTCTCGTGCGTGTAGCGTGCGCCGAGCGTGAGGGACAAAACCGGATCGATGTGCCAGACCGCCTCGCCGAACAGCGCCGTGCTGACGTCCGATGAGTCGGAAAATGACGAGGTTACCTCCGTGCCATCGGGCAGCGCGAACGGATTGTCGGCGCCCGCATAAGTGAACTGGGTCGTGTGACCGCTGTCGTGGCCATAGTAGACGCCACCGGTCCAGTCGATCAATCCGCCGGGCTTCGACTGGACGCGCAACTCCTCGCTGAGCGAAGTGCGCTTGATCGATTCTGCCTCGTAGAACAGATCCAGGCTCGAACCGTCGATGTCGCCGCCCTCGAATTCATTCGAATAGAGATATCCCACGATGTTGGTCACCGTGAACGCATCGGCGTCGTACTTGATGCGGTTGGACACGTAGTTGAAGATCGTGCCATCGTCCTGTGGTCGGTTGAAATTCACTTGCGAAGTATTGTTCGGGTAGAAACCGACGCCGTCGGGAATCGCCTGGCCGTTATACGGCGGTCCGCTGTAGAGCACGCTGCCGGAGAAGTCGCCGAGCACGCCCGAGGGCACGCCGTTGCGCATGCCGACATGTTCACTGCTCATCGTGCCGGTCGTGTCGATCGTGAGGTTCTCGGTCGGTGTATAGCGGATGATGATCTTGCCGTATTCGTACTTGCTGTTGTTGCCGCCGCCGATCTCATTGATGTTCTTGATGTTCCCGTCGCTGGTCTCGTCCTGCAGCGCGATGCGTACCGCCAGCAGGTTGTCGATCAGCGGCAGGTTGAGAATCACGTGGGAATCGATCGTGTTGAAGCTCGAGTACTGCGAACTGCCTTCGGCGAAAAAATCGTTGGTCGGCTGCTTGGTCGTGATGTTGATCGCGCCGCCGACCGAATTGCGGCCGAAATAGGTTCCCTGCGGTCCGCGCAGGACTTCGATCCGGTCGGTGTCGACGATTTGCGGGTTCGAGGTGCCCTGGGCCACGTTGAACTCGTCGATGTAGAAGCCGAAGCTGCCCTCGCGGATGTTGTTGTCCGGCGACAACTGGTCGCTGATGCCGCGCAGGGACAGTTCCTGGCGGTCCCGCGTGCCTTCGGAGATGAAACTGACGTTCGGCGTTTGATCGAAGTAACTCGAGATACCCTGGAAATTTTGCTTGTCGGCGTCCTCGCCGTTGAACACGGTCAAGCTGATCGGCACGTCGCGCTCGTTCTGTTCACGGCGCTGTGCGGTGACGGTGATTTCCTGGAGGGCGTCGGCCGAATCGGCCGCTCCGGACGCGTCCGCGGCGGCCGCCGCGGGGCCGTGGGCGGCGACGACCAAGGTCACGGTCGCGCCGAGAATCGCGTGCAAACGCCTGCGCAGGAGCCAATTGGTGTCGGTACTCATCGAAGTCTCCCTGTCTCACAGTTCTATCGACCGGCGCGGCCGTGTTAGCCGGCGCGCGCCGCATGAGCCATCCCCCGGATTCTAGAGGTCGTTTCGGTCTTCGATGCGCATCCCGCATCCGACTCTTGTTTGACCTCCGATGGTCCGGCGAGATTCGACTCGTTGCAATGACATGCGGCGGAGGCTTCGTTGCCTACAACGCAACGATTGTCGGCTTCACCCGCCTCCGGCCGGAGTGCCCAAGGCGGGCAAACTCGCATAGACTCCGGGGCTGAGAAGTGGATGTATCGTGCGCGACCGCGGTCGCGAGGAGGGCCTGGGTGTTGCAACGTCGTTCCCGTATCTTTCTTGTGGCGAGCGCGCTCGCCATGCTCTGCTTGGGACCCGCACTGGCGGATCGGACCCTCGCCGCCCAGCCGGATCCCCTCGTCGCGATGTTCGTCTGGTGGAACGCGGCCTACAAGGATCCGAAGGGTTTCACCGCCGAGGCCTTTGGACGTTACTTCACGCCGGACGCCGTGATGCGCATCAACGGCAGCGATCGCAGCAAGGGCTTGGCGGATCTCGCGCAGCATTTCCGCGCGATCCAGGCGAAGACCCAGATGGTCGTGATCGATCTGCCGTTCATCGATGAGTTCACGTCCGCCGGCGGCGATCAGATTTTCACCCATCATTTCGTGCGTGCGCGCGAGAACGGCAAGGACAGCCGCGAGCGCGTCATGGGCTATGCGACGATTCGCGACGGCAAGATCGCCTTGATCAATTTCGTCAGCATTCCCGACGATCCGGCGCCGCCGGCGGCGCGAACGCCCTAGCGGGCTCCGATTGCAGGACCTCAACCTCCGTTACCTCTACGAGGCCGCGAAACTCGGCTCCATGCGCGCCGCCGCCGACAGCCTTGGGGTCGCCGTGTCGTCGGTCAGCAGGCAAATATCGCAAATGGAGTCGGAGCTCGGCATCTCATTGATCGAGCACGGGCGCCGCACCATCAGGCTGACCGAAGCCGGTCTGCTGTTGATCGAGCACTACAAGGATCAGCTGCGGCTGCAGGAGGCGGTCGATGCCAGCCTCTCGGATCTCAAAGGCCTGCGCACGGGACGTATTTTTCTCGCCGTGGGCGAGGGCTTCGTCGGAGAACCGCTCTCGAGCCTGTTGCTTAGGTTCCAGGCGAAATATCCGGGCCTGGCGATCAACGTGCACATGGCGGCCTCGTCGAACGAAGTCGCGAGGATGGTCGCGGAGGACGATGCCCACCTCGGACTCGTGCTCCAGCCCTCGGACGACACCCGGATCCGGGTACTGGCATCGGTGCGGCAACCTCTTTGCGCCATCCTGCGCAAGGATCATCCGCTCGGGCGAAACCAACTCCTCAAACTCACGGACCTGAAAGGCCATCGGCTCTGCCTGCCGGAATCCTCTTCCCGGACACGCCAGTTGCTGCAGGCCGCGGAGCTGCAAGCCGGCGTGTCGCTGCAACCCGAGCTCACCTCAAATTCGATCAACCTCCTCAAGAACCTGCTGCAGACCGGCCAGTTTTTCACCCTGCTGCCGCGTCTCGCCGTCAGCAAGGAACTCGAGACTCGCGAGTTCTGTGCGGTGCCCCTGGACAGCCCCGCCCTGCAGGATGTCGCCGTCCAACTGATCAGCCGGCTCGGGAGACGCCTGCCGCCGGCACCGCTGCGCATGCTGACCGCCCTCATGACTTATCTGGAGGCCGCGGCAGGGTTCGAAGAGCCGGCCGGTCCCCGACTCGCGGAGTCGCCCACGGAATGAGGCTTCGTTGCGACACGCGCAATGCTATTCGGAGGCTAAGTTATTGATCCTGTCCCTGCGTGCCGCGCAGCATAGCGCAGGCGTTCCAGGTGCACTGGCGCCCGTCATTCCAACCAGAACGGAATCTTCAGTGTGAGAATTGCAATTGCGCCGGGTTACGAGATTTCCCGGGTCATCAAGGGTGGCTGGCAGCTCGCCGGAGATCATGGCGCGATCGATCGGGCGCAGGCGATTGTCGACATGGCCGCATTCGTCGAGTCCGGCATCACGACCTTCGACTGCGCGGACATCTATACGGATGTCGAGGCGCTGATCGGCGGATTCCGGGCGCGCTACCCGGCGCTCGCCGACCGCACGCAGATACATACCAAATTCGTTCCCGACCTCGCCGTGCTCGAGAAGATCGACAGTGGTTACATCGAGCGCGGCATCGACCGATCCCTGCAGCGACTCGGCCTCGAACGACTCGACCTCGTGCAATTCCACTGGTGGGACTACAACGTGCCGGGTTACGTCGAGGTCGCGCTGGAACTCGATCGCCTGCGACGAGCCGGCAAGATAGCGCACATCGGGCTCACGAATTTCGACGTACCGCGAACCGAGGAAATCCTCGAGGCCGGCGTGCCCGTGATCGCGATGCAGCTGCAATATTCCCTGCTCGACGCGCGTCCGGACAACGGCATGATCGACCTGTGCCGCAGGCACGGAATCGCCGTCATTTGTTACGGTACCGTGGCCGGCGGCTTTCTCTCCGAACGCTGGGCCGGCTGCCGCGAACCGGGGCCGGATTTGGTCAACCGCTCCTTGATCAAGTACAAACTGATCATCGAGGATTTCGGCGGTTGGGATTTGTTCCAGGATCTGCTGCGCACGCTCGAAAGGATAGCGGTGCGACATCGCTGCGATATCGCCACCGTGGCGTCGAAACTCATGCTCGATCGCCCCGGTGTGGCGGCGGTGATCATCGGGGCGACCAATGCGGCGCATCTCGGGGCGCATCGACGCCTCTCGGAGTTGCGCCTGGATGCCCAGGACTCGGCGGCGGTGCAGCGGGTGCTCGCGGCGCGCACCGGACCGCTTGGCGACGTCTACAGCCTGGAGCGGGACCGCGGCGGCCGCCACGGCCGTATCATGAAATACGACCTTGCCGGACTGAAGGCCGGCATCTCCCGCGGAGAAGGGGGATGACGACCGCCGAGAGCGGGCCTGAGGCACCGACTTTTCTCGGCCACCCGCGGGGTTTGTTGATACTGTTCCTGACCGAGATGTGGGAACGCTTTTCCTACTACGGCATGCGCAGCCTGCTGATACTTTACCTCACCGAACATTTCGCGTTCTCGGACAGCCGCGCAACCCTGGTCTATGGGGCCTATACCGCACTCGTCTATATCATGGCCGTCGTCGGCGGCGTCCTCGCGGATCGCCTACTCGGAGCACGCAAGGCCGTGACCTTCGGCGCGATCCTCCTGGTCCTAGGGCATGCGGGCATGACGCTCGAGGGCGGCGGCACGAGGGAATTCCTGCGGTTTGGCGGCGAGGAATACGAGCTCGTCGCGATCGGCCGCGGCAGCGACGCGCGGCACCGGCTCATCGGCCCGCATGGCAGCTCGGCGGTCGAAATCAGCGCCGGTCGCCTGAGGATCGCCGACGGCCCGTCGCTCGGGCTGCCCTCCAGCCTGGATTTGTCGGCGGCAACGCGGCGCCGGGAGACCGAGCCGTTCTACGTAGCCTGCATGTATCTCTCGCTGGGCTTGATCATCGCGGGCGTGGGATTTCTCAAGTCGAACATCTCCACGCTCGTCGGCTCGCTGTACGCGAGCGGTGACCGCCGCCGCGATTCCGGCTTCACGATCTTCTACATGGGGATCAACGTGGGCGCGTTCCTCGCGGCCTTGTCCTGCGGCTATCTCGGGATCCGCTACGGCTGGCGCTACGGATTCGGGCTCGCCGGCATCGGCATGAGCGCGGGATTGGCGGTATTCCTCTGGGGTCAGCCGTTGCTCGCAGGCAGGGCGGAACCACCGAACCCGCGGCTGCTGAAAGAACGTCTATGGCTCTTCTTCGACCGGGAGATGCTCTGTTACCTCGGGGGCATCGGCTTGATCGCACTGTCCACGCTCCTCGTCGTCCACAACGAACTCATCGGCGACGCCGTCCCCTGGCTGGGCATCGGCATGCTCGTGTACCTCGCCGGCTACGCGATCATCGCGCAGGCTCCGGTCGCCAGGGACCGTATGCTCGTTGCGATCTACGTCATCCTGGCGCAGATTCCCTACGTGGCGCTCTACGAGCAAGCCGGTTCTTCGTTCAACCTGTTCACCGATCGACTGGTGGACCGCACGCTCGGCGGCCTGACGATACCCGCACCGATGTTCCAATCGCTCGACCCGGCGTTCACGATCCTGTTTGCACCGCTCCTTGCCTGGGCCTGGATCGCGCTTGCGAAAAAGGGGCGCGAACCTTCGCTGCCCGTGAAACTCGCGCTCAGCGTCGGCGGCATCGGCTTGGGATTCCTGATCCTCGTGGCCGGCATGCACGCCGGGGGGCCTTCGGGCTTGACGCCGCTCGTGTTCTTGATCGTCGTCTACGGACTGAACACCTTGACCGAGGTGATGCTGGTTCCGGTCTCCCTGTCCGCGATGACCAAATTGTCGCCCGCGGGACTCGGCGGACTGATGATGGGCGCCTGGTTTCTCTACTCGGGCATGTCCAACTACCTCGCCGGTTTGATCGCGCAGTCGACGGGGGCGAACACGATTGGCGGGGCGATCGTGGATGTGGCGGCGTCCAAGGCGGCTTACGCGGCGGTGTATGCGCGAACCGCCTATGTCGCGATCGGTATCAGCGTCGTGATGCTGCTGTTCACTCCGCTCTTGAAGAAGCGGATGCACGGGATCCTCTGAGCCATGCCCAGCCCGTCAGCCGACGACCATCTGCCACCGACCCCGGACTGGAGCGGCGGCAGCGAACGCCATGTCGCGCCGCCGACCGATCCCTGGATCACCCTCGCGGAAGCCAGCGAATTCCAGCAGACGGCCGATGGCGCGGAGACTTGGCGTTGGCTGCGGCGCCTGGCCGACGGGCGACCGGACGTGAGGTTCCGCACGATCGGCGTTTCAGCCGGCGGACGCGCGATCGACATGGTGATCGCCAGCCGGTTCGGATTCGAACCAGAACTCGGGCGTGCGTCCGGCAAGGCGATCGTGCTCGTTCAAGCGGCAATCCATGGCGGCGAAATCGACGGCAAGGACGCGTTCCTCATGCTGCTGCGGGATATCCTCACCGGGCGCGGACCGGACCTGCTGGCAGAGACCGTCCTGCTGTTCGTGCCGGTGCTCAATGTCGACGGCTATGCGGACTTCGGGCCCGACAACCGGATCAACCAGCGCGGTCCGCGCGAGGTCGGCCGCCATACCAATGACGACAATCTGAATCTGAACCGGGATTTCGCCAAGCTCGATGCGCCGGAGACCCGCGCGCTCGTCGGTGTGATCAACGCCTGGGATCCGGACTTGTTCATCGACACCCACGTGACCGACGGCGTCGATTACCAATACGACGTCACCTTCGGCTCGACCGCGGGTCTCCATGCCTGGTCGCCGCGGATCGCGGTCTGGCTCGAAGAGCAGCTGCTGCCACGGGCGACCGAGATGCTCGCCCGCGAAGGTCATCGTCCGGGGCCCTTGATCCTCGCGGTCAACGATCGCGACCTGAGCGACGGCCGTTTCGAGTTCACCGCCAACGCGCGCTTTACGACGGGCTACGCCAACCTGCGGCACCTTCCGGCGATCTTGATCGAGAATCACTCGCTCAAGCCCTTTAGGCGACGCGTGCTCGGCATGTATGTCCTGCTCGCGTCCCTGATCGGCGGCGTCGCGGAGCGCGTCGGTGAGCTGCGGTCCGCCGTCGCCGAGGATCGCCGGCAGCGCCCGGCGAAGGTCCCGCTGGGTTGGACGGCCGCCGCGGCCGAGGCCCATCATCGCTCCCCGTTTCAAGGGATCCGCAGCGAGCCGCGAATCCATGCGGTGTCCGGCGAGCCGATTCCACGCTGGAGCGGCGAGCCCGACGAGCGGCCGGTATTGGTCGTGCCGATGACGCGCGCCTCGGCCTGGGCGATCAGGCCGCGGGCCTATCTGCTGCCGGCGCATCTGCGCGATCTGGCGGCGCGGCTGCGGCTGCACGGCATTCGGGTCGAGACCTTGACTGCGCACACCGAGTTTCCGCTGTGCCGGACCTATCTGCCGGGCGCTACGATCCTCGGAGCCACGCGTGAGACCGGCATCGTCGGAACGGGATCCGCGCAGACCATCGAGGGTCGCGTGCGCGTTGCGCCCGGAACTCCGGTTCACGAGAGGGTTTCCCTGACCATGCCGGCCGGCGCGTTTCGGGTGGCGACCGATCAAGATCTCGGAGATCTCGCGGTCGTTTTGCTCGAAGCGGAGTCGCCGGATTCGTTCTTTCAGTGGGGTTTCATGCTCGGGATCTTCGCGAATTGCGCGCACGCCGAGCCCTATGTGCTCGAGCCCTATGGGGAGCGCCTGTTCGCGTCGGACCCGCAGCTGCACGCGGTCTTCTCGGCCCGGCTCGCCCGCGATCCGGATTTCGCCGCGAGCCCCGATGCGCGCCGCGCGTGGCTGTTGGAGCGCACCGCCTACCGGGATCGACGCCACCTGATGTATCCGATATTGCGCGAGGAATATTCATGAACACGGGAACGCTCCGTCGTGTGCTGATCGGCTTGGGGCTGTTCGCGTTCCTGGCCGGGCCGCGGCCGTGCGCGGCACACGCGGTCAAGGAGTCCGCCGCGGCCGAGCAACAGCGGCTCGAATCGCTCTATGCCCATTATTGGCGCGACTGGCTCGCGCTGAATCCCCAGGAGGCGCTGAGCGAGGGGGAGGTTCGAAGCGAATCGAAGTTCGACGACTCGCTCGAGGAGGGCTGGCTGCGCGCGATGCGCGCGATGCTGCACCGCTATGACGCGGCGCTCCGATCTTTCGACCCCGCGCCGCTGTCCGCGGACGCACAAATCAGCTATTTCGTGCTGCGCTATGAAATCGACTCGGCGCTTTCGCTCTATGACAGCGATCTTTACGCGACGGCACGAATGTTGCCGATCAATCAGTTCGTGGGTCAGCACACCGCCTTCGCGCTCGATCAGGCGGGTTCGGGATCCTATCCCTTCAAGACCGTGGCCGATTATGAGCATGCCCTCGCGCGGGCCGATGCGTTCGCGCGATGGGCCGACGATGCGATCGGGAGAATGCGGGAAGGGATGCGCAAGGGCGTCGTCCTGCCTCGGGTCGTCGTCGAGCGCGTGCTGCCGCAGTTGCAGAATGACTTCGGACTCGCACCGGAACGAACCGAGTTCTGGCATCCGATCGCCCAGCTGCCGGAGAGCTTTTCGGCTGCCGACCGGGCGCGGCTCACCCGAGCCTATGCGCAGAAGATCGGCGCCGTCATCGAACCCGCCTTCGAGCGCCTGCATGATTTTCTCGCGCGGGAGTACCTGCCGCATGCCAACGCCACGCCCGGACTCGGCGCATTGCCCGGCGGTGCCGCGCTCTATGACTACGAGATCCGCGCGAATACCACCACCGACCTGACGCCGGCGGCGATCCACGCCCTGGGACTCCAGGAGGTGGAGCGCATCAGCGCGGAGCTGGACCAGGTGCGCCGACAGGTCGGATTCACGGGCAACCTGCCCGAGTTCTTTGCTTTCGTGCGCCAAAATGCCGCATTGCATTTCCAAAGCCCGGACGAAGTCGTTCCGGCCTATGAGACCGCCCTGCAGCGCATCCTCCCGACGCTGCCGCGGCTCTTCGACGTCATGCCGAAAGTAGCCTTCGAAATTCGCGCCCTGCCGGAATCGGCGAAGAAATATCAGGGCAACGGCAACTACCAGCCGGCGGCGGCCGACGGATCACGACCCGGCATCTTGTGGATGAACATCTACGCCCCGGGGCTGCGCGACGAGTTCATCGTCATGACGACGACCCTGCACGAAACCTATCCCGGCCATCACTTTCAAACGTCGCTGGCCCAGGAGATCCCGGATCTGCCCGCTTTTCGGCGTCTGAGCTCGTTCAACGCGTACGGAGAAGGCTGGGCGCTCTATTGCGAGTCGCTGGGCAGGGAGCTCGGCCTTTACGACGACCCGTGGCAGTATTATGGACACCTCGTGAACGAGATGTTGCGGGCGAATCGTCTGGTCATCGATACCGGCATACACGCCATGGGCTGGACCACCGAACAAGGCATCGAGTGGATGACCACGCACTCCTCGATGGATCAAGCCCAGGCGGCCGCCGAGGTGGAGCGCTATGTCGCCTATCCCGCCCAGGCGGTGTCTTACAAGATCGGGCAGCTCGAATTGAACCGCCTGCGGGAGAAAGCCGTGCGGGAACTCGGAGCGCAATTCGACCTGCGTCAATTCCACGACCAGGTGCTCCTGGGTGGAAGCATCCCGCTCGTCGTCCTCGACGACAAGATCGCGCGATGGATCCAAGCCACCCGGGCCGCCTCGGCGAGCCCGGCGCGGGCACCGTGAGGACCGCATGAAGCGCCACCGACCGATGCCGGTCGGCACGAGGTCTCAAACGGGGAACGTACCCGGCAACAGAATGCCCCGATCGACGGTCGCGATGGCCTTGCGGCCGCATAGGGCCATCGTCAGGTCGAGCTCCTTGTGCAAGATCTCGAGCGCCCTGGCCACTCCGGCCTCCCCGAGCGCGCCGAGCCCGTAGAGGAAGGCCCTGCCGATATAGGTTCCCCGGGCGCCGAGCGCCACCGCCTTCAGGACATCCTGGCCGGACCGAATGCCACCGTCCATGTGGACCTCGATCCGGTCTCCGACGGCGTCGACGATCGCCGGCAGTGCCTGGATGCTGGAGGGCGCCCCATCGAGTTGCCGCCCGCCGTGGTTGCTGACGATCAGGGCGTCCGCACCCGACGCCGCGGCGAGCTTGGCATCCTCGACGTCCATGATGCCCTTGAGGATCAGCTTGCCGCCCCAGCGTTTCTTGATCCACTCGACGTCCCCCCAGTTCAACTGCGGATCGAATTGTTTGGCGGTCCATTCCGACAGCGAACTGACGTCACCCACGCCCTGGACGTGACCGACGATGTTGCCGAAGTGGCGGCGACGGGTGCCGAGCATCCCGAGGCACCAGCGGGGTCGGGTCAGCAGATTCAGGAGATTCGCGAGCGTCGGCTTCGGCGGGGCGCTGAGCCCGTTCCTGACGTCCTTGTGACGCTGTCCCAGGACCTGCAGATCGAGGGTCAGCACCAGCGCAGAACAGCGCGCGGCCTTGGCGCGATCGATCAAGCGCTCGATGAAATCCCGATCCCGCATCACGTAGAGCTGGAACCAGAATGGCGCGCTCGTGTGCCGGGCGACGTCCTCGATCGAGCAGATGCTCATCGTCGACAGCGTGAACGGCACACCGAAAGCCTCGGCGGCCCTCGCCGCGAGGATCTCGCCGTCCGCATGCTGCATGCCGGTCATGCCGGTCGGCGCCAGCGCGACGGGCATCCTTACCGGCACGCCGACCATGGTGCTCTCCGTGCTGCGGCCTTCGAGATTCACGGCGACGCGCTGGCGCAGCTTGATGCGGCCGAAATCGGTCTCGTTCGCACGATAAGTCGACTCGGTCCAGGAGCCGGAGTCGGCATAGTCGTAGAACATCCGCGGTACACGTCGCCGCGCGAGCACCCGCAAATCTTCGATCGTCGTGATCTTCGTCATCGGTCAATCCTATCATCTGGCTATTTTCATCCCGCGGGTTCTGGCACAAACTAGGCGTCGACGGGGTCATCAGTGATCGGAAAAAAAGGGACGCGCGATGTTTGCACAACTCTTGACGCCCGTGGGCGACAGCCTCGCCCTGTCGTCGCTCGTCGCAGCGCTTCCCGTGTTCACCGTGTTGATCCTGCTCGGGCTCCTGCGCAGGCCAGCGTGGCAGGCGGCACTTGCCGGCTTGGGCGTAGGCGTCGTCATCGCCGTGGGACCGTGGCACATGCCGCTGGGTCTCGCCGTCGCGGCGACTACGAACGGAGCGGTATTCGCGCTGTGGCCCGTGATGTGGATCGTCGTCAACGCATTGCTTCTCTATAACATCGCCGTTCGGTCGGGACGGGCCGACGCCTTCCGACGCTGGATCATCGGCAACCTGCCGGACGACCGCCGGGTGGTCCTCGTCGTGCTCGGATTTTGTTTCGGCGCATTGATCGAAGGCATTTCCGGCTTCGGCACGCCGGTTGCGATCACCAGTTCGCTGCTGATCATGGTCGGTTTCCCGGCGATCGAGGCCCTCGTGTTCGTGCTGATCTTCAACACGGCACCGGTGGCGTTCGGCGCCTTGGGTGCTCCCGTGACCGTGCTCGGCGCCGTGACGGGCCTGCCGGCGGCGACCCTCGGTGCGATGATCGGTCGGCAGCTGCCGGTGATGGCGGTCTTGCTGCCTTTCTACGTGATGACCCTGTACGCGGGCTGGCGCTCGGTACGCGCCTTGTGGCCCGTGCTGTTGGTCGCGGGCGTGAGCTTCGGACTGAGCCAATTCCTGGCGTCCAACTACATCGATTACACCCTCGCCGACGTGCTCTCGTCGCTGGGTTCGCTGCTGGCGACCGTCACGTTCCTGAAATGGTGGCGGCCGGCCGCGGATGCGGATTTCAGCCTGCGCGAGGCCCAAGCGGCTCGCACGACGACCAGCTCGAGCGCCGCGCCCTGGCAGGGCTGGCTGCCCTGGATCGTCGTTTCGGCGATCGTGGTCGTCTGGTCCTCGCTGAAAATCGCCGCGCTCGGCCAGATCAGCGTCCCTTGGCCGGTGCTGCACAAGGCGATCTCGATCACGCTTTATCAGAACAAAGCGTATGCGGCGATCTGGCAGTTCCAGCCCTTGGGGACTGGCACCGCGATCCTGCTGGCCGCGATCATCACCGCCGCGCTCGTACGACTCTCGGTGCGCGGTTTCTTTTCCTGCGTCGTCGAAACAGTCAGACAGATATGGCTGGCGGTCGTGACCGTCATGTTGATCGTCGCACTGGCGTATCTGATGAATTATTCGGGCTTGGCGTACACGCTCGGCTTGGGGGCAGCCTCGAGCGGGCGCTTGTTCATTCTGTTCTCACCGTTCCTGGGTTGGGTGGCCGTGCTGCTCTCGGGCAGCGACACCTCGGGCAATGCCCTGTTCGGCAACCTGCAGGTGGTGGCTGCCCGCCAGCTCGGTCTGAACCCCGTCCTGTTCGCGGCGACCAATTCGTCCGGCGGCGTCATGGGCAAGATGGTGTCGCCGCAGAACATCGCGACCGGAGCGTCGGTCACGAATCTCAAGGGACGCGAAGGGGAAATATTCGCCCGCACGTTCATCCACAGCGTGGCTCTGACCGTGTTGCTGGCGGTCCTCGTCGTCGCGCAGCAATACTGGATCCCGGCCGTGATTCCGACCATACCGGCGGCGCCTTGACGAGGGCTGCGCTTTGACGGTGGCGGCGCTTTGACCGTGGCGGCGCTTTGCGACTCCTTACCCCGTTCATCGCGGTGATCTCGCTCGCAGTCGGCCCCTGGGCCGCGGCGCTCGGGAGCGAGGCCGGGGTCGTCGCTCCCTGTGCGCGGGGCTGGTGGGCTGACCTGATGGTCGGGTCCTACCATATCCATCCGTACAAGCATTTCGACGACTTCAATCCGGGCGTCGGCGCGGAATGCGCATTCACGGCACACTGGGCAGCGGCTGCAGGGTACTACCGAAACTCCCTCGACCGCCCCTCGTTCTACGGCGGCGCGATTTTCACGCCCTCGGCCACCGATTGGGGATGGGGTCGGCTCGGCCTCATGGGTGGCATCATCTCGGGCTACAACTATGGACGCTACGGCTTTGGCCCGAATCAACGCACGGGTCCGGTGCTCGCGCCCGTCGTGATCACCGGCTACGGTCGGTTCGGGGCGAACATCATCTTGATCCCGCCGATTCCCTCTGACAATCTCCCGCTGACGTTCGGACTGCAACTGAAGTGGCGCGTCCACTGACGTATCGACCCTGGGTCCGCCGAGTCGGCTGGGTGCTTTATCTGGGTTCGATGCTGACACCTGCCGCCGGCCCGCGCATCGTGGGGGTCCAAGCCCTGGTGCTGGCGCCCAAGGCAATTTTGATTCTGCTCGAATCCCGTCCGAGTTCGCCGTTGCCCGCGCTCGGGCTGGCGCTGGGCCTCGCCGCCAACCTCATCCCCTTCGTGCGCGTCGCACCCGCCGTTTGCGTGAGTGCGGTCCTGGCGCCGTGGCTCGCCTGGATCCAACTGAGCTGGCATGCGCAGGGATTTTCGTTGACCGCCCCGTTCGTGCTGACGTTCTATTTTCCGTGGGCCATCGGCATCGTGCTGCTCAATTCGACCCGGGGTGGCGTGCCGCAACGGGCGATCCAAGCGGCGCCACCGCGGTCCTGAGGCTTCCGCCATTCCGACCGCCGCAGGCGAACGCCTCCTACAGAGGCGCTCCGCGGGACCGTCGATACTATGCCGTAAGGCCGACACTGTGCGGTAAGAAAGAACAGGAGCGACTTGGATGTACGAAATCACTCGGGTTTATGACAATCCCACGAAAGTCGAAGCGACGATCCTGCGGCTGCGCGCGGAGGGCTTTACCGACGATGACATCCAGGTCACGACGCCGACCTCGCAGAGCCGCGAATGGGTGATGAGCGTGCATCATGTCTTCGGCATGGGCCGGCTCGTCACTGACATCTTGGACCGCTACGAGCCGCTGACGGACTCGGGAAACTACGTGGTGGATCCCCACGCTCACGACCGCGGTGTGCACGCCCATGCTCAGCGCAGGAGCCACGCGCATCGTGAACCGGGCGTGGATGCGATTGCGGCGCTTTCGGGACACCGTTCGCCCGGAGCGATCCACGAGTTGTCGGGACACGTACGGCCCGGCGCGATAGCGACCCTTTCCGGACATCAATCACCGGGCGCCATCGCGCGTCTTTCGCAACGGGTCTCACCCGGCGCGATCAGTCGGCTCTCGGGCTGGGTATCGCCGGGTGCGATCTCGCGATTGTCCGCGCCGAAGCCGGCGGGCGCGGTCGCATCGATGGCCTCGGGGTGGTACGTCTCGCGCCTCTTCGGTCTGCCCCTGCTGACGCGTTCGCACACGGGACAAAATTGACGAAGGCGGGGCGCTAGGGCTACGGCTATGGCTCTGCCTAGGGCTAGGGCTAGGGC